>MDTG01275197.1_pt1 | contig 15787 bp, 7 predicted proteins | sample 811421 | NCBI WGS metagenome assembly MDTG01 (sample SAMN05326645, study PRJNA326480) | marine metagenome | isolation source: seawater | place: Pacific Ocean: South East | collected 2011 | reverse complement strand
TTCCTAAATTCCGCATACCGCTTCCCATATCAAGTATTAAACTTTCTTTATTTTTTATCATTATTTCGACACAAGATGTATCTCCGCCATATTTCATTTTATTGCTATCTGGTGAAGGATTGGAGCCGCGGGTCCCCCAAAATTTTAGATAAGAATTAGACAAAAATTAAAAACTCCTATTGAATTTAATTAAAAAAATAATTGATTTTAATTTACACATTCTTAATTTAAAATATAAATAGTAATTATTAATAAAATTAAAATGTTTGAAGATAAAAAAATTGAAAAGTTATATATCATATTAAGTGCTATTTTTATTGCTTCATTAGTTTCATGTAATTTGATATTTCAAAAATTTTTTCAAATTGAAATATGGATCCCATTTTATGGGAATTATATATTTGAACAATCTGTTGGGTTACTTGCATATCCTATAACTTTTTTAGTTACTGATATAATTTCTGAAATCTATGGACAAAACAAAGCTAATCAAGTTGTTACTGCTGGATTATTTGCTTCTGTATTTATGTTATTAGTTGTTACTGTAGCAGATTTTATTCCCATGGCCCCTTGGTCTCCTGTTGATAGTATTACATTTAGTAAGGTATTTGGTTTGTCTGGCGCAGCAGTTCTAGCATCAATGTTAGCATATTTAATAGCTCAATATATTGATATACGAATTTTTCATTTTTGGAAAAAAATTACTAATGGAAAACATTTATGGTTGCGAAATAATGCCTCTACTATATTTTCACAATTTGTTGATACATTTTCAGTATTATTTTTATTATGCTCATTTGATGTAATATCCTGGGATAGATTTTCTATTTTGTTATTAAATGGATTTTTATTTAAAGTATTTTTTGCAGCATTTGATACGCCAATTATATATGCATTAACCTATGCGATTAGGAAAAAATTAAAATTAGATTTTGGAGAAGAGGTCAGCTGAAAATATAGAATTATTTTTTAATATTTTTTACCATCATTGATGCACCAAGCATTGTAGATCTTTCTCTTAACTTACTAGCAGATATAATAATTTTATTTAAATTGAAAGATGGTGCATGCTGTTTGATTGATTTAATCATAGTATTTTGGAAACATTCAAAAGCATTTGATAAGCCTCCACCAATTGATATAACTTGAGGATCAATCATATTTATAACATGACTTAAAATTATTCCTAAGTTACTTCCATATTCATTATATATTTGGATTGCTTTTTTATCTCCAGATTTACAATAATTTTCTATTACAACTGGACTTATCTCTTCTCCATATAAATCTTCTGCTCTTTTTCTAATAAATCTTATACATGCATTATCTTCGCATTTTCCCCATTCAAAAGGAGATAACCCATATTCAAGTGCATAGCCATTGCCACCTGTAAATAATTTTCCATTTATAACTAAACCAAAACCTAATCCTGTTCCAAGGGTAACACCTAAAACAACATTATTTTTTCTATATTGGGAATACCATTCTCCTAAAGTGAAGAGGTTTGCGTCATTTTCAACAAATGAATCTATTTTAAGTTTTTTTGTAAAGTCGCTAGTTATTTTGTAATTCTGAAAAATTTTTAGATTTGGAGTATTTAATATTATACCCTTTTTAGAATCTAAAGGCCCTGGAGAAGCAATACCTAATCCAATAATTTCAGAATTTTTTATATTATTATCAGAAATTATTGTTTTAATTTGATTTGTAATCGCATGAACAACTTCATCTTTATCATTATAATATCTTATTTTGTCTTTCTTGGAAATCGAAATAAGATTTAGAGATTCAGAAAAAAGACCTGTGTTAAAAGTAGTGCCACCAATATCAACCGAAAGTATATATCTCATATTATCTTCTTATTATTTTTTCTACTAAACTAACAATATCAATTACATTTATAATATAATTAAAATCAATATCAACAGATAAAATCTCGCATATTTCTAAATCTGTATTATTTACTATATAATCAACTAATAAAACAATATCTACTATATTCAAATAGTTATCTAAATTTAAATCTCCAGTAATTTGATTACAATCAACAATTTCATTTTCATCTGACATAGTTAAAATTAAGTGACCATTGTAATAATTAGTATTCGATGGTGTAAAAGAACAAAAATTACCATTAAAAGTACCAGAAGAATTATCTTCCCAAATAAAATCATTAAAGAAATTAAAATCATCTTCCCATGCAAATGTGAAATTATTACTAGATCCATAATCCCCTTCATTTGGGGTATATTCATAATATTTCACATAGTCGTAGTATGCGTGTTTTGGTGTATCTTGATTATCCCATTCTCCAGCCCAATTTTCCCATATAGCTGGCCATAAATTCATCATTATCTCTTGAGCAAAATTTAAATCATCTACAATTGATTCATTTTGTGAATATACCTCATGATTATTAATAAACCATTTAATGCTTGAAGGTGTCCATTCAAATGCATAGTCATTAAATGTAGTATGAGGATTAAATTCAACTTCAATTATTTCACCAAAAGACCATGAATTTGGATCTCCAGGATGATGTGTTGTAAACTGAACACTATTATCTCTATTACCAGTCATTTCTATATCTATTTCATTCCAATTCAAATTTCCTATATTAGACTGCCAGTTTGTATTATATGTGAAAAATGAGCTTACAAGTCCATCTGCATCTGCTGATTTCATTCTAACTTCGAATCTTCCATATAAATATGATTCAACTGTATTAATAGCCCCACTATTACAGCCCTGCCAGTAATCACAGTCATTTAACCCGCAGCAATTCCACGCATGAGTTTGAAGTTCAATATTGTTATTTTGAATTATAAATCCATAATTTGCATAATTATCGTTTGGATTAAAATCACATTCTCCGCCTATTGGAGCATTGCCAACCAAACCCCAATTAGACCAATTGTCAAATTCACCAGTCATTGCAAAAACAAACTGATATTCACCATTATTTAATCCGCAATATTCTGCATAATATACATGATCACCATCATCATCTGATAAAGTAACTCCAGTTCCCCAATTATTCCAATTGCCATTCGCTCTAACAACCCAATTGCCTTCTGGTTCTTCATTGAAATTATTTAAATCAATGCTAAACGTAACACAGTAAGGGAAAACAAAAGTTATAAAAATTTTTAATATTAATATTTTTGTTATCATACTATATAAATTTAATAAATAATTATTTATACTACTATACTAGTTACATAATGAAAAAAAATATATTGTATCTTTTAATTTTTTTTTATGTAATTTTGTAAAAACAAATTTGTTAATATGTTCTATAAATTAATTATATATAAAATATTTATCTCAGCAGCTTTTGCATCTAGTGTATTTTTCAACATAGATATGTCAAATATTGATTTTCCTAACAATGATTTTGATAATGTAGTTATTAATGGTAGTTGGAATGATTGGTCAGGTTGGGGCATTACTTTATCAGATGATGATGGGGACAATATTTATGAAGGTTCAATTAATCTCGCAGAAGGTTCATATCAATATGTTATTGCAATGACTGGTGAATCTGATGATTGGTCAGGATGGGGAGAAATTATAAATGCACCTATTGGAAGTTCATGTGATTATAATCCAGATGACCAATGGCCCAATTACGGCTTTGATTTAAATGGGGATAACTTAACACAAAATTATTGTGTTGGATCTTGTAACCAATTATGTGGTGATTCAAATGACAGTAATATTGATAATAGTAATTATATAATGGTTTGGAATGATGAATTTGATCAAGAATTTATTGATATTAATAAATGGAATTTTGAAACTGGAAATGGAAATTGGGGATGGGGAAATGGAGAACATCAATATTACAGGCCTCAAAATGCATTTATTGAAGAAGGAATTTTAGTCATTGAAGCGCGTAATGAAAATTATGGAGGATTTCAGTATACATCTACAAGAATGCAAACAAGAAATAAAGGTGACTGGCTATATGGACGAATTAAAGCGAGAATAAAAGTTCCAGAAGCAGGAGGAACATGGCCTGCATTTTGGATGATGCCAACAAATTCTGTTTACGGTGGATGGCCCAATAGTGGTGAGATTGATATTATGGAACATTATGGATGCGATCCCGGGGATGTTCATGCTACTGTTCATAATAATGTTTTTAATTGGAATGGAGGTGCGCCGCCTACAAGTTATAGTTTATATACTACAGCAACTTCTGATTTTCATGTATATGAAGTTGAATGGACAGAGAATGAATTAAAATTTTTTGTAGATGATATTTTTATAGGATCTTATTCTAATGCAAATACGGGATGGGCTCAATGGCCATATAATCAAGAATTTTATATTATTTTAAATTTAGCAATTGGAAGTCATTTTATGCCTTGTCAAACTGAAGATAATGCATTTCCACAAAGATATGAAATTGATTATGTTAGAGTTTATCAATTAAGTGAATGTTCATTGGGTGATATTTCCAATGATGGTTTAATTGATGTCATTGATATTGTACAATTAGTTGATAAAATTGTAAATGAATCTGATTATGATTCATGTTCAGATATTAATAATGATGGTCAGCTTAATGTTATTGATATTGTTAGCCTGGTTTCTTTAATAATAAATCCTTAATTAAGGATTTGGTGTTAATTTTATTGCATGACCACCGCCTTTAGGAAGTTTAAATTTATAATTATCTCCACTTGAAAGTGTAATTTCATCTATAATAATTTCTTCTGGTTTTTGTTCCCAACCTCCATCAACAGGATCTTTATAAATTGTAGCCTTATACAAAGTATTAGGGTCTAAAAATGATAAATCAATATTCATTTCTCTTTCTTTTTCATTTGTAATACTACCAATATACCAATCATTACTATTTATATCTTTTCTAGCAACAGTTATATATTCACCTATTTCTCCATTAAGCGTTATGGTGCTTTCCCAATCTGTTGGAACATCCAAAATGAATTTAAATGCAGGATGCCCTTCATAATTCTGTGGTAAATCAGCAGCCATTTGCATTGGAGCGTAAATAACAACATATAAAGCTAATTCTTTTGCTATCGTACTAGGTATATGATGACTTTTATTTATTGTTCTATCTTCTGGACTATTATAACGATAATCAGTTAAATTAAATATACCTGGAGTATAATCCATTGGACTACTTAGAAGTCTTGTAAATGGAATTATTGTTGTATGATTTGGTTTGTTATTCCAATCTTTAGGCATAAAACCATTAAATTCTTGACCACGTGCACCTTCTCTAGATAACATATTAGGAAAAGTTCTCCTAATTCCAGTATCTTTAATTGGTTCATGAACAACTAAGCTAACATTGTATTTAGCAGCAGTTTCTAAAACTTTTCTACAATGTTCTACCATATATTGTCCATGATGCCATTCTTTATGAATCTTTCCATTTTCATCTTTTCTTTTTATATTTTGAACACCATCATTTACATATCCCGTTTTTACAACTCGTATTCCATTCCTATTGCAATAGGCAAATGCACTATCAAGTTGAGATTCATAATTTGCAATTTGAGAGCCAGTTTCATGATGACCCACTAATCTAATTCCTTTCTTTTCAGCATATTCTGCAACAGTTTTATTATCAAAATCAGGATGGGTATTATAAAAATCAAATTTACCACCATCTCCACTACAACACCAATTATCATCCCATCCTGTATTCCATCCTTCAACTAAAACACCATCAAAGTTATATTTTGACCCAAAATCTAAATATTCTAAAACTCTATCAGTCTTAGCTCCATGATTAGGCCCTGACCCCCAAGTTGATTGATTAGTTCCAATCATTTCCCACCATAAGCCAATATATTTTCCAGGTTTTATCCAGTTTGTATCAGTTAGTTTGTTAGGTTCATTTAAGTTTAGTGTTAATGTTGTCATTGTTAATTCTGCAGGACTATTTGCAACAATAATTGTCCTCCAAGGGCTAATTATTTTTTCTTCTTGCCTTCTTACCTTTATACCATCAGACCAGGGGAACAAGTCGCATTCTAATTTAGTACCATCAACTTTAAGAGCCATACTAGAATAATTTGTTAAATTTGCTTCATGGATTGCTATTGTAATCCCGTCATCTCTTTGAATGGTAAAAGGTGTTTGAACTGCTTCAGGTCCAATACGGTCATCAGGATTTAAATATTCAACAAGATCAGAAAAATTTTGTCTAGAAATTTCACTAATTTTTGTATTTGCATATAAAAATTCATATCTTCTGTATGCATAAGCTGGTATCCACCATGAATTTGAATCTTCAGTCAAATTAAATTGAGTAAGTTCATTCGTTACAACAGCAATATCTTTTTTATTTTTATAAATTGTTGTTGGTATGTTGTCTGCGGTTGGTGAATTTTCAGGTGATTCTAATTCATATCTAAAACCAATCCCATCATTGAAATTTCTAAATTTAATTTTATAATCTGCACCATAATCATAGTTGAATTTCCCTGAAATAATTATTTCATTATAATGGTTGGTGATTGTTTTTTGTTCTCCCCAAACTTGATCCCATTTTTCATATTTATTATTATAAGAAATGTTATTTACAATAAAGTCACTTCCCATTTTGTAGTCTGCAATTTCTCCTTCAATACCCAATAATGACTTTTCTATAATTATTTTATTATCTTTTACAACTTCATAATGTAGCTTATTATTATTAAAAAATAATTTAAGCTCTAATGATTTATCGGGAGAAAAAATTGATTTTTCAAATTTTTCATAATTAGTATTACAAGAAAATATAATCAATATAAAGAACAAGTTTAAAAAAATCATTTTTCTATTCATAAAAATATACCTTTATTGTTTTAAAATATTTAATTTACATTCTATATAAATTACAAAATTGTTAAAATAAATTACAATTAGGATATTATAATATGTTGAAAATATTTAAAAACCATCTTTTATTATTATTAATTAGTACAATTTTTTGTAGTTATGTTTATTGGGAGCCTGAAATTCCTGTTCCTGGAGAGACGATTACTATTTATTACAATACAATTGATGGATCTTTACCTGGTAATACTTTCCCCGTTTATGTCCATTTGGGCTATAATGGTTGGAATGAAACTGAAGATTATGCAATGTCTTATTATCCATTAAATGGAATGGGGTGGTGGAAATATGAATACCTTATTCCTGAAGATGCGGAAACGATTGATTTTGTTTTTACAGATTTAAATGATAATTGGGATAATAATGGAGGAATTGGAATAGACTGGCACATTAGTTTAAATTATTATTGGGCTCCTTTTAATCCTAGTCCAAATGATAATATTGAGGTTGTATTAAATAATTTAAATCAGGGTGGTTATATTTTGTGGACAATTGATGCTGGTAATGGATATGTTGCTCCAATTGAGGAGTATTGGCCAGAAGGCTCATACTTGCAAAATCAAATATTGTATACACCATTATCATCTATATCAGATAATAGTTATAATGCTATTTTAGGACCATTTAATCTTGGAAATCAAATTGTTGAAGCTGTAAAATTTAATATTTTATGGGATGATGGTACTTATGATATTGGCGATAATGGACAAATTATTTATTATGATGTATATTTGGATTTTGAACCAGATATTAATGCCCCTAATATTCTATTCACATCTCCTGAAATGAATGATCAAATTATGGGGGATGTTCAAATTAGTTGTACAGCAAATGCAGATTTTGTTGAATTTTGGATGGATGGTAGTTTAATAGGCATAGATTATAATGAACCATTTGATTTGTTATGGACTCCAGAAGAAGGAATTTTTGGTGATATTTCACTAGCAGCTAAAGCTATTGGTAATAATGGAAATATCTCATTTAGTTTTGTAGATTTTTATTTGCAATATGAAATTAATAATTCTCCAATTCAAGCTAATATTGATGATGGTTTAAATATAGATGGTAATAATGTAGTTATTACGCTTTATGCACCTGAAAAAGAATTTGTAGCAATTAAAGGTTCTTGGAATTCTCAGTTTCCTAATGGTGAGATAATGAATTTGTCTGGAGATACACTTTGGTGGTATGAAACAGTGCTAGATGATGGCATTTATGAATATCAATATAATTTAGAAGGTGAAAAATATATAGCAGATCCATGGTCTGAAAACGTTGAATGGAAGGACCCCTTTACTGGTAATGAAAGTGCTAATTTCCAACATGCAAAAACTATTTTTGAAATTGGAGCTGTTGATTTTGAATGGTCTAGTAATAGCTATAATAGACCATCTGTTGAAGATTTAGTTATTTATGAATTACATGTTGGTGATTTTATAGGTGTTGAAGGAACTGTTGGTACTTATAGTGAAATTATAAATAAAATCAATGAGGGATATTTTTATGATTTAGGAATAAATGCTATTGAATTGATGCCAATCAATGAGTTTGAAGGAGAATATTCTTGGGGTTATAATCCTTCTTTTTCTTTTGCTCCTGAATCAAGCTACGGCACTCCTAATGAATTAAAAAACTTAATTGATATTGCGCATCAAAATGGAATTGCTATTATAGTTGATGTTATTTTTAATCATTTATGGGGATCTTCACCATTATTCCAATTATATCATCCTTTAGATAATTACGATTGGGAAGATCATGATTTTGAAAACTGTCCTTATTTTGATAATGCTGAATCTCAATGGGGCTACAAATTGCAACATTGGCATAATGTTAATGGAAGAGATTATAGGGGTTGGAAATATGTATTAGATGCTTTAATGCATTGGGTTCAAGAATATAGAATTGATGGTTATAGATTTGATTATGTTGATGGAATAGGATGGGGAAATCAAAATGATGGAGCAGCTTATTATGTAAATGAACTTAATAATTATGATTCTTCATTAATATTGATAGCAGAAGCTGATAATTCATATCAAATAAATAATACATTTTTTGATTCTGGTTGGGATTATAGTTATCATCACAATTTATTTGATAATATTTTAGATATTTATACAAATTTAAATAATGTCACTTCACATATTAATGCATATGATCAAGGCTATTCTTTTATAACAGGTCCAGTAAACTACTTAGAGAGTCATGATGAAAATAGATTGATATATCAATCTACTCAATTTCAAGGTCATAGTTTTTTAGATGCCTGTAAAAGATCAAAAATAGGTGCTACAATATTATTTACCAGCCATGGTGTACCAATGTTATATCAAGGTCAAGAATTTGCTCAGAATGCACCAACTAGAGATTCTTTTGGTTATCCAATAGCTCAGCCTCTACAATGGGATAATTTAAATGATTCCTTATCATTAGATTTAAATAATCATTATAAAAAAGTAATTAATTTGAGAAATGATTATTCTGTATTAAAAGAGCCTCCCTTAAACATTAGATATGTTGATAATAGTAATAAAATACTTTCTTATTGGAGAGAGAATCAAAATGAAAAAGTTGTAGTTGTTATCAATTTGGATAATCAACCTCATTCAATTAATTTAGAATTTCCAAATAATGGATTATGGGAAGAGAAGTTGCAAGATTTTTCAATTGATATTGAATCTAACTGGTATGGTGATTTTATATTAGACCCATTAACATCATATGTATTTGCAACTCCATTAAGTCAGTGCCTTCCTGGAGATGTAAACGTAGATGGTATAATTAACGTGATTGATATAGTATCAGTTGTTAATTACATTATAATTGGAGGGAATTTAAGCGAATCTGAATCCTGCGCAATGGATTTGAATTCTGATGGTATAATTAATATTATAGATATTGTCTCTTTAGTATCAATTATAACTTCATAAGAAATTGAAAAATAAATTCATATTTTTTTTATTTTTTTCATTCATTTTTTCAGGAACTACAGGTAAAATTCAAGGCAGAGTTCTAGACCTAACTTCAAATCCTTTAATTGGTTGCAACATTAGTATTATTAATACTCAGTATGGAGGATATACTGATATAGATGGATATTTTACATTATTAAACATTCCTCCAGGAAATTATGATTTAAAGTTTAGCATGATAGGTTATTCTGATTATATTTTAGAAAGTCTTGAAGTAAATATTGATTTAACATCTTCAATAGATATTAAAATGATAGAATCTTCTATTGAGCTAGAAAGTATTGTGGTTAAGGCTAAAAAAGGTATGATAAATAAAAATTTAACGTCTACAACTGCTATAATTACTGAAGAATCTATTTCTAAGCTTCCAGTTAATGAAGTCTCTGATATTTTAAATTTACAAGCTGGCTATGTAGATGGTCATTTACGTGGCGGAAGATCAAATGAAGTTGCGTACTGGATAAATGGTATGCCAATGAATGATAGTTATGACGGTTCAACTATTATTGATGTTAATAAGGATGCGATTAGTGAAATGCAGCTTATTTCAGGAGCGTTTAATGCTGAGTATGGCCAAGCTATGAGTGCAATTGTAAATATTACAACATCAGATGGCAAAAATGATTTTGGCGGAAGTGTTGATACATATTTTGGTGATTACATTAGTAATCATTCAGACTTATTTATGAATTTAAATAATATTGATTTTCTTAGTACACAAAATTTAAATTTAAATTTTCATGGTAGCATCATTAAAGATAAATTATTTTATTTTTTAAGCAATAGAATAGTTTATTATCAAGGTGTATTTGAAGGCAAAAGAGTTTACAATCCTTATTCCTATGGGTATAAATTAGAAAACCCTGATTCAGAAGATAAATATTGGTATGTTTTAGGAACTGATTATGATATTGATAATTATGTAAATGAAATTGAATGCAATGGTCCTATAAATTGTGGAGAAAATTCTTTAGAATATTTTGAAAATTTGCGTTCATCTCACACCCTTAGAAATTCTAATGGAGATCAAAATTATGTTCCAATGGATTGGAATTTTAAAATTTATAGTCAAATAAATTTGATTTGGAAAATAAATAATACTACTAAAATAAACTTGTCACAATTTTATGATGATGTTGAATTTCAAGATTATGATAGATATTATAAGTTAAATCCTGATGGAAATCTTTTGAAATTTAGAAATGGTAAAACAAGTATTCTAAAGCTTAATAAAGTTTTGAATTCTAAATCACATTTCAATTTAGGGATTTCAGTTTATAGGAAATCATATTATCATGCTCCTTTTGAAAAAATGTCAGATTATATTCATTCAGATTTAAATAATCAAAATATTTCATCTTATAGTTTCTCTAGTGGAGGTGCAATTCACAATAAATTTGAACGAAATACAAATACAAAATCAATAAAATTTGATTATACAAATCAAATAAATCATCAAAATCAAATTAAAATTGGATTTGATATAAAAAGACATTCAATTTTTTATAAAAATATAAATTTACAATATAATGTTGATGGAGGCTTTAATCCTATTTACAATTCCCCTTTTGTTAATCCTCAGATAGATGACATATCTTCTATTAATACAAGTATTTATTCATTTAATCCAGAAGAGGCTAGTATTTATATTCAAGATAAGATTGAGTTAAATCAAATAATAATTAATTTAGGAATTAGGTACGATTATTTTAATCCAAATGGATTAATTTTAGCTGATCCATCCGACCCATTCTTATATGATCCTATAAAGCCAGAATATATATATGATTGTTCAAATTTTGATGGATATTGTGGTGATAATGAATCTTTACAAACTGTAGAAGACAGATTAGAATATTGGTATAAAACTACATCATCAAAAGCTATGCTTAGTCCTAGATTGGGGGCATCATTTCCAATATCAGATAAAGGAGTATTCCATTTTTCATATGGACATTTTTTCCAAATTCCTAAATTTGAATTACTGTATTATAATTCAGATCATACTTTAGATAGAGGTTCAACTGGGAACATAGGGCTTATTGGAAATCCTGATTTAGAACCTGAAAAAACTATAAGCTATGAAATGGGGCTACAATATGAAATAACTAGTTTAAGTGCACTTAATATGACAGTTTACCTTAGAGATATAAGAGATTTGACAGGGACACGCTCTGATGTTATATTTACTCATAATGGAGCAACATATTATCAATATGAAAATTCAGATTTTGCATTTGTTAAAGGATTAGTTTTCTCATACAGAAAAAACTTTATTAATGGATTCTCATTTACATTTGATTATACCCTCCAAGAAGCAAAAGGAACAGCGTCAAATCCTTTTGATTCATATAATTCTTCTATATCAGGAGAATATCCAGAAATACATAAAATTAATTTAGATTGGGATCAAAGACATACTGCTAATATGACTTTATACTATGATTCTAAATTTTTTGGTATTGGAGTTATTGGTAAATTTGGATCAGGACTACCTTATACACCTGCTGTAAATCAAAATTTTTCAAATTTAATAACTAATTCTAGGAAAAAACCAATCACCTGGAATTTAGATATGAGAGGTTATTATAATTTTAAACAGAATCAAAATATTAAATTATACATAAATATTTTTAATATTTTTGATCATTTAAATCACTTAAATGTTTATAATGATACAGGAGTTTCTGATAGAACCTTATATGAAACAGATGCTTTAAATCAAAATACGGATGAATTAATTAATTCTGTTGAACAATGGTTTGATAATGAGACATTTTATTCTTCTCCAAGAAGAGTTGAAATTGGATTTAGATATGATTTTAATTAAGATTGTTTTCATACTAATATATTTTAATTCTTTGTTTTCACAACAGGAATCTGGAGATATATATAGACGATATGGTATTCATAATGGAAATTTAGTAAAAACTGTATTTAGTAATTGGGGAGTTGTTGGGCAACCAGGCGACAAGGGTCCTCAAGGTGCTTGGATTAATGATAATAATGGATATATAGGTGATGTGAGCTTGTTAGTTGGTGTTGAATTAGAATCAAATAATAATAATAATGAAAATATAACATTTCACTCAGTTGTAACTTGTCCTGTTGATCGCCCATCACAATCTGGACCAGATCAATCAAATTCTGGTTTGAGATGGGGTTTTGAGCCAGTTGCAGGATATTTAAATTCTTCACAAGAGTATGTCGCTATGAGTACTAACCCTAATACATGGCCTAATTATTGGCCTAATAATGACTGTAATTGGGGAGGTGCCTGGTGTGGATATTTTGGTAAAGACACTCAATATATTCAGCAGGAAAGTTTTTATGTTATGAATGATAATAATGATCAAGAATTTAATTATTCTAATAATAATGAATGGGGCGTTGCATTTAAACCTGATTCTACAAATAATCTTATGAATGGTTTAGGCTTAGAAGTAAAAGTAAGAGGAATGCAATGGCAACAGATTTTAGCACAAGATTGTATATTTTTCTTATATGAAATTACAAATAATAGTACTACTGATTATAAAAAAGTTGTTTTAGGGGAATTAGTTGGGACTTATATTGGCAATGTAGAATCTGAAGCTGATGATGATTGGTCATTTTTTGATGTTAACTCAGATTTAACTTATACTGGAGATTTTGATAATACTATTACAAATAATCCTAATTGGCAAGGCGATGTTGGTATGGTTGGTTACGCTTTTTTAGAGAGCCCTGGTAATCCTTATGATGGTATTGATAATGATGGTGATTTTGTTGGCAATTCAGCTGTATTTGATGAATCAAGCTTTATTGGAAGAACAATTAATTTTGAAGATTATGTTATTTTAATTGATGATAATTATAATAGAAAAAAAATTCAAATTTTAAATGATACAACGGTTGTATCTCTAGGATTGGAATATGATATTATATTGGGAGAAACAGTTTTAATCGAAGGTAGTGAGATTGATGTTAATGAAATTGATGAAAATGCTTTTAATGGTTATGATGATGATCTAGATGGTTTAATTGATGAAAATTATTATTTACATTATAGGCAGAAGAGAATTTTTTATAATGATTTAACTGGAACTAATGATATACTTTTTGATGTAATAAATCCCAGAGCCTATATTGATTATTTAAATTTAGATAATAATGAAAATGGATTTATTGAAAATGATTTGTCTGATTTAATTGATGAGAGTCGTAGTGATGGAATAGATAATGATAATGATTGGATTGCTAGTATCCATGATGTTGGTTCAGATGGAGTAGCTGACACTTATGACTCTGATGGAACTGAGGGAAATGGTTATCCAGATTCTGGTGAACCAAATTTTGATAGAACTGATCCTGATGAATCAGATCAAATAGGTCTTACAAGTTTTGATTATTTTGTACCTTCAGGAGCTTATCCTATGAGTGATGATGAAGCTTTGTGGGAAAAACTATCACCAGGTTTTTTTGATGTTCCACAGTCAATTCAAAATGGAAATCCAATTTCTGGTGAAGATGGTGATTTTATATTTGGCTCTGGTTACTTTCCATTACGACCCGGTCAAACAGAAAGATTTTCAATTGCATTGATATATGGAGAAAATAAAGACGATTTAGATAGAAATAAAGAAGTTGTTCAAGAAATTTATGATAATGATTATCAATTTCCACCGCCTCCAGCAAAACCAACTTTAAATGCTCTGGTGGGTGACTCTAAAGTAACTCTATATTGGGATAGAATTGCAGAGACAACCATTGACCCAGTGTTAATGCAGTATGATTTTCAAGGATATAAATTATACAAATCTACAGATCCTAATTTTAATGATATCAGAAATATTACAAATGCATATGGTATTGTAGAAGATTATACTCCAATTGCACAATTTGATTTAGAAGATAATATTGATTCATTATTTTATCCTAGCTATGAATTGTTCCAGCAATCATCTGGTCTTTCATTTAATTTAGGTGATAGTACGGGATTAGTACATACCTATGTCGATTCGAATCTAATAAATGGTCAAACCTATTATTATGCTCTATCTGCATATGATTCTGGCGATCCAAGCAGTTACTATCCTGCTGAAAATACAAAATATATTACTTTACTATCTTCAGGAGAAATTATAACAGATAAAAATACTGTGGTTGCTACTCCTACAGCATATACTCAAGGTGTAAATTCTTCTGAATTAGATTTATTATCAACTGGTGAAAATTTTGGTACTGGTGAAATTAATTATATCGTTGTTGATGAATCTAAGATATCAGGTGATTCTTATCTGATTGAATTTTATGATACTTCTAATGACAGTTTAGATAATGATTATGATAATGAATTAGATACTAATGATTTAGATGAAATTATTCCTCAGACTACTTTTTACAATGTGATTAATTTAGATGAGGTTAATATTGAATTTGAAATGGCATCATACGATACTTTGCCATATAGCTTTATTCAATCAAATATTATTCCTGAATCATTTGAATTATATGACTATAATAATTCTATTATTGATAATCAATTTTACAATATCAATTTTTTAAAAGGAGAAATTAATATATCAAAAGATATTTTACCTGGTTCATTTAAAGCTTCTTTTAATTATTATCCTATTTTTAAAAATCAATATATTCAAGGCGCTCATTGGAATAATTCATGGATGAATATTGAGCAGGAAATTGATTACAATGGTAATAGCTTGGTAATTGAAGAGGTTCAAGATGCAGATGTTTTTGATGGAATAATGCTTGATTTTAAAAATGATTGGAATATTGAATTTGCAAACTCTAAATGGATTTTAGATGGATTTGAAATTGAGGGGAATAATATTTCTTCTAAATTTGAATTATCAATGGACACTTTAAGTCAAGGTGAATTTAGATCATTTGCATCTCCAAATGATTATATGATAGTATTTAATGATAATTTAGAATTTTCTGAAGAT
>MDTG01222150.1_pt1 | contig 15789 bp, 9 predicted proteins | sample 811421 | NCBI WGS metagenome assembly MDTG01 (sample SAMN05326645, study PRJNA326480) | marine metagenome | isolation source: seawater | place: Pacific Ocean: South East | collected 2011 | reverse complement strand
TATTAGCATCTCTAATTCTTACCAGCAACATACAATCTCAAAGCGCCAACCCAAATTTTAACTCAGATCCCGAAAAAGATAAAATATTACTATACATCCTAAGAAATATTCTAACTAGAAGTCATTTTGTAGTCAAAGAAATGAATGATGAATTTTCTGAATATGTGTTTAACGAATTTATTAATGGCTTAGACCCAAATAAAAGATATTTTACTCAAAAAGATATTACCGATTTTGAGAAATATAAATATGACATTGACAATCAACTATTAAAAGAAGATATTTCTTTTTACAATTTGGTGTATCAACGATTTACCCAAAAAATTAAAAATGCAAAATCTTATTATGGCGATTTATTAGCAAGCCCCTTTAACTTCAAAAAAGAAGAAACCATTGATATTGATTACGATAAAATATCTTTTGCTAAAAATGAAAACCAATTGATCGATTATTGGCGAAAGCAACTTAAATTAACTACTTTAATTAGAATTGAAGATAAAATTAAAAAAGAAAATGATCAGAAAAAAGAAAATGAAACCCACACAATTAAAAATTTCGAGGAACTAGAAAAGGAAGCTCGTTCAGAAGTTCTTAAAAATATGGACGAATTGTATGTGCGAATTGAAGAGTTAGAGCACGAAGATTGGTTTTCCACTTTTTTAAACAGTGTTGTTGGGGCATTTGATCCGCATACTACTTATATGGCGCCAAATATTAAAGAGCGTTTCGATCAAGACATTTCTGGTAAATTAGAAGGTATTGGAGCCAGGTTACAGAAAAAAGGAATCTATACCCACATTATTGAACTAGTTTCTGGGGGGCCTGCATGGAAGCAAGGCGAATTAGAAGCGGGTGATATTATTTTAGCAGTCGCTCAAGGGAATAAGGAACCTTTAGATATTGTTGGAATGCGTTTAGACGATGCAATCAAATTTATCAAAGGGAAAAAAGGAACTGAAGTTAGACTTACCGTTAAGAAAAAATTAGATGGCTCTACCAAGATAATTTCCATTATTAGAGATGTTGTAGAATTAGATGAAACCTTTGTAAAATCTAGTATTGTAGAAAAAAACGGAGAAAAATATGGTCTTATCAATTTGCCTAAATTTTATATAGATTTCGATGAAAAAAATTACAGAGATTCTGCAAAAGATATGGAAAAAGAAATCGAACGATTAAAAAAAGAGGGCGTTTCTGGCTTAATTATAGACTTAAGAAATAATGGTGGAGGCTCGTTAAAAACAGCCATAGAAATTAGTGGATTGTTTATTAAAAAAGGTCCAATAGTACAAATAAAATACCGAGGAGAAAAGCCTATTATTAAAAACGATGTAGACACAAAAATCCAATGGAACGGTGCCGTTATTGTTTTAGTAAATGAATTTTCAGCTTCTGCATCCGAAATATTTGCAGCAGCAATGCAAGACTATAATAGAGCTGTTATCATTGGCGGAAATCAAACTTATGGTAAAGGAACAGTGCAAAGTGTATTACCTATTAATCAGTTTACCAAATATGAAAAAAATTTGGGTGCCTTAAAAATGACCATCCAAAAATTTTATAGAATTAACGGAGGTTCTACTCAAATTGAAGGAGTCTATTCAGATATTGTGATTCCAAGTAGATACAGCTATATGAAATTTGGCGAAAGAGATTTAGAAGGGGCATTAGTTTGGGACAAAGTAAAACAAGCAAATTATATTCCAACAAAAACTTATGAAAATTTTTCGGAAGTAATATACAATAGCAAGCAGAGAATTGCTTCCGATTCCAAGTTTAAATTGATCAATGAATATGCAAAATGGTTAAAAAAGAATCAAGAAAACACTTCTTATTCCCTCAACTATACACTATTTTCAAAAGAAAATCTTCTCCAAGAAAAGGACGCTGAAAAATTTAAGACTGTTTTTGATTACAACTCTGATTTGAATTTTACTTCTCCAGAATATGAACTTTCACTTCTCAAAAAAGATACTGTTTTGGCCGACAAAAGATCACGTTGGCATAAAAACTTATCTAAAGACGTATACATTGATGAAGCTTTAAATGTTTTGAGTGAATTAAAACTAAACCCTTCAAATAAATTAGCCAAAAAATAGCAGTAAGATCCAACAAACCCTCCCGTTTACTGCTTTTTTTGACTGTTTTATCTAATATACTGCCATACAAAGCACATTATCATGTATTTTTTTTAGTTTTAATAAAAAAATTGCATGAAACACCTATACTTACTATTATTAGGTTTAAGCGTTTATTCTCAGAATCTTCAAATCAACAGTGGAGGGTCAATTACTGTTTTAGATGGAGCTAAAGTAACTCTTGAAGATGTAACGGTAGCTACAGGAGGTTCAATCACTGCTTCAGAGAATGCTGAAATAACTCTTGTAAATGTAACTGTAAATGAAAATGGCTCTTTTACCTTAAAAAATGCATCCTTAACCGTAGCAGGGGAACATAATGGTGATGGAAAAATAACTTATACCAAAACCCTTGACAATTCATGGACCTCAATTAGTTCTCCCGTACAAGGTCAAAGTGTAAAAGTCTTTGCAGATCAAACAAATTTAGAATCTGGTCTGGGAGGAGGCATAAACAACAGGGGGCTTGTGAGTTATAATAATGCTACAAGTAAATGGGATATTTATCAACAGGGTTCTGAAGACTGGGGAAACTTTGTCCCAGGCAAAGCCTATCTTATTAAATTAGGTGATCCGAATGGAGGTGATATTTCTTTTAAGGGTGATGTCCCAGATAACAGTGTAGAATTTGACTCACAAAATCATAATGTTATCTATGAGGGAGAAACCGTAGAAAATACATTGCATTTTGTAGGAAATCCTTTCCCTTCTTATGTTGATGTAAATAAAAATGTGGCGGGAAATAGCCTAATGAAAGTTAATGAAGGTAAAATGAATGCTATAACTTTATACTTTTGGGATAATGGAACATGGGGATATAAAGAAACAAACTATAATACAGCTTCTAAAATCATTGGCCCTACCGAAGGTTTTTTTGTACGAGTTAAAAAAGGTGAAAAGTTTACCTTTCCAAAAAATTTAATGAATCATCAACAGAAACCCGATAATGCATCTAAAAAAAATACAAATGGGAATATTCGTTTGACACTTACCGATAATACAACCGGTCGTTATAAATATACAGATATTTTTTATACTGAAACAGCTACAACAGGGAACGACCCAGGGTATGATAGTACAATATTTTACAATGGACAAAATTATTTTGGTGTTTACAGCCATTTGGTTAGTGATAGCGAAGGAGATGATTATGGGGTACAGTCCTTACCAAAAAGGGGGTATGAAAAAATGATCATCCCTATTGGAGTCAACGCAACAGCAGGTACAAAAATTACCTTATCTGCTACCATCACAAATTTACCCTCCGAACTTGATACATATCTTGAGGATAAAGAGACGAATACCTTTACCTTGATGGATGAAAATTCAACTTTTACAACAACGCTTTCTTCGGATTTAAATGGTATTGGGCGTTTTTATTTATATACAACCGGTCAAGCTTTAGAGTTAACAGACGTTCCTGTTAACAACAATAATATAAGCATGTATACCTCCTCTAGAGACAATCTACGCGTTGTTGGTGTTCAAAACGAACAAGCTATGATTAGAATATACAATCTATTAGGAAAAAAAATTCTAGATACTCATTTTAAAGGAAATGGATTAAATAACGTCGCGTTACCTATAAATCTTCCCAGTGGTGTTTATGTTGTTCAATTAATGACTTCAACAGGAAAATTGAATAAAAAAATAATTCTTGAGTAAAATAATGATAATTAAAAAAAGGGTCGGAAAATTTGCGAAGTGAAAAAGAAAAATTAAGTTAGATTTTTATTACCCAAAAAAAAGTAGGTCTTTAAAAAGATCTGCTTTTTTGATTTATTTACTATTCAAATACGTTTTATTATTTAAAATTAAAAACTTTGGAAGGGCTTCGAGTATTTTTAATAATTAACTCCAATTCTTTAATAATTTCTGGATGCTCTTTTGCTATATTATTAGACTCATTAATATCTTTTGAAAGATCGTATAGTTCTAAAAGCGCATCTGGTTTTTCAAGAACATTGTATTTTACGGCTTTCCAATTACCTTTTCTCAAAGCTTGCCTACCGCCTTTTTCATGAAATTCCCAATAGAGATATTCATGTTCTTTTTGCTCTTTTGATTTACTTAAAAGTGTCGGCAAAAATGAAATTCCGTCCAAATTATCGGAAATCTCTGTTCCTGTTATATCTGAGAATGTAGGGAACACATCCCAAAAAGCCGAAATATGGTTTGTTTTAGTATTTGGTTTAATCTTATTCGGCCAACTTGCAATCATTGGAACGCGAATACCTCCTTCATACAAATCCCGTTTAAAGCCTCTAAGTGCGCCATTGCTATCAAAATAATTTGGATCTGCTCCTCCTTCTTGATGGGGGCCATTATCTGATGTAAAAACAATTAACGTGTTATTTTCTATACCAAGTTCTTTTACTTTATCCATAATTTCTCCTACCTGTTGGTCTAAAATAGAAATCATTGCTACAAAAGCTGCATGACTCTGTTCTTGTGATTCATATGCCCCCTTCCTATACTGTGGTCCCTCATCTAGACCTTTATATGCTTTTTCAGGCAGATATTGCCCTCTATACTTTTCCATAGTTTCTTCTGGCGCGGCGAGTTCTGCATGTGGTATTACAGAAGCTACATATAAAAAGAAAGGACTTTCTTTATTGGTTTCAATAAACTCAATCGTTTTTTGATGAATTAGTGCTGGGGCATAGGTTCCCTTTTTATGTCCTATATTTCCTTCTAAAGTAATGGAATCTTGGTTAGACCATACATGATGTGGGTAATAATGATGTCCAAAACGTTGACAGTTATAACCATAAAAGGTATCGAACCCTTGATTATTTGGGTCGCCTTCTGATCCTGGAAATCCTAATCCCCATTTACCAAAAGCTCCTGTAGCGTATCCCTCCTTCTTAAACATTTCTGCTAGTGTATAGGTATTATCAGGTATAGGGTACTGGCCTTCTGGTTGAATTTCTTTATTACCTCTAACTACAGTATGGCCCGTATGCATCCCAGTCATTAAAGCCGATCGTGAAGGTGCGCAAACTGTACTACCTGAATAATGTTGCGTAAATAGCATCCCCTGAGTTGCTAATTTATCAATATTGGGTGTAGAGAATTTTGTTTGTCCATAGCAACTTAAATCACCATAGCCCAGATCATCAGCCAGAATATAGATAATATTTGGTTTAGTTTTAATTATAAACTGCTCTTTTTTAATAGTTTGCGAATTCTCTTTGCAAGAGATTAAACTTATGATCATTACTACTATTCCAACGCTGGTATTTGATTTTATTATTCTCAATAAACTAACACTGTTATTTCTCATATTTATAAATTATTAAAAAGAATTTATCTTTAACTGAATAGTATGTTTACCAGGTATTAACCTTATGGTTTTAAATGCAGATGGAACTTTTTTTCCATTATGGATAAATTCTTTTCCTTCTAAACTATTTAAAGAAAATTCTGCTACCATATTTCCAGGAATTTCAATTTCATAGGTCTGTAATCTTTTTTCATTATAAGTATATTTTCCTTTAATTGTTCCTCTAACTGTTGGCACTTCAATTGAGCTTTTTTGTAAGGTACTCATTTGTGGTTTAATTGTAGCCGCAGCAAAACCTGGTGTTTTAGGTTTAATACCCCATAAACCTCTTGGAATTACATTGGCAGGTGCTGCACCCCAAGCATGATTCCAATCTAAATTTACTTTGTATTCATAATCCCAAGCTTCTAAAGATATTGTAGAACCAACTCTAATCATATTATACCAACTTCTTTTGGCTTTACTTGCTAATAATTCTAAAGCATAATCTTCTTCACCAGCATTGTATAAACCGTCCATTAAAAATTGAGCTCCGTAAACACTACAAGCCATTCCTCTTGATTTTACATAATCTACTACAGATTGATAATGCTCTTCAGGAACGATACCAAAAGCTAAAGGCATCATGTTTGCATGTAAAGATGCATGATTGGTTCCAATTCCATCAACATAAACACCTCGTTTTTTATCGAACATTTGTTCGTTAACTGCTTTCTTAGCTTTTGCAGCTCTGTATTCAAAATCTATAGCCTCTTGTGTTTTTCCTAATAATTTAGCAAACTCTGCCATAATTTTCATATTCTCATAAAAAAAAGAATTGATTACAGTACTGTATGGCTTAAACACAAAACCATCTCTTTCTCCTTTTGTTTTACTACCTGCAAAATTCTTAGAAGGCCAATCTACAATATCCGTCAATGGTTTTTTATATCCCTCAGGGAAACCTAATTTTTTCATAAAAGCTGCATCTACTTTTGTAGAAGTAATCAAACCATCTTCATTAGACAATTCAAATAAAGATTTATGTTTTAAGGCTTCATAATAACGCTCAATTAATTCTGTATTTCCTGTATACATATAGTCTGCATGAATCAACAAAGGCACATGCTGTTGCCACTCTGTTGGCCACGTAGGATTTTTCATAAAATACTCAATAGTTCTTCTTGCCATTGCATATTCTCTATCTGTTGTATAATGACTTAACTGATTTAAGTAAGCATCTGCTTCGTAAGGAATTCGCTCTCTATCTCCATCAACATACAAACCATTAAATGTAGTTGCTTTGATTGAGTATTTACATAAATCCCAAACTTGGTCTAAAACATCGTTATTACTCTTGAAACTACTTGCTTTTTCATCCCAATAGGTATGAAAAACTAGTTGAGTAAAATCGTTTGCAGAAAGATTTTGTTGTGCGCCTTCTATTTCTGCGTATCTAAAAGGAACTAGAGGAGGAAATCCATTTGGCAAAGGGATTGCTTTATTGGCTCTTGTGTTACGCTCATCTTCATGAACATTTAGTTGATATTCAGTTTTACCTGGTTTTACATCAACTTTTATTTCTTGATATCGAATATGACTCTTTTTAGGTGGCGTTCTATTTACATTTCCTTTTTTATCTAACATTTCACTAACTCTCACTGTAATTGTGTGAGACGTTTTTGCATTATACATAAAATCCATAGTTGCAAAAGCTGCTTTTCCAAAATCTATAAAATAAACGTTGTTTCTTTTTTCAAATTTTACAGGTTTTACTTTTGTAGTGATAAATTTATTTTCTGTAGAAATAATATAATTATTGCTTTTACCTGTTGTAAATTGTTGGACTTCTGAATAATCTACTAGCCTATTTGCTTCATCCCAAATTCTAACTTTCCAGAAATAGGTGTTACCAACTTCTAGTTCATTTCCTGCATATTCTACATCAGTAGATTTTGATGATGCTACTCTTCCACTGTCCCAAACATCACCATTATTAGCATCTATACTAGCTTTATTTGAGGCAACAAGAATTTGGTAAGCAGCTTGGAATTTTGCACCTAAAGGAACAATCCATCCAAACTCTGGTTTTAAATCAAAAACATTAACATCAGAACCTGGTTCTCTAATTAATTCTACAGTTAAATCTGTTGGAGCCGCTCTATAATGATTGCTATTTTTCTTAATTAACTCCTCTGTTTTAGCTCTCAAGTTTGCTAAGACTTTTCGATATTTATTTTTACCCACAAGGTTTTTAATTTCTTGTGGATCTTTCTCTAAATTGTATAGTTCTTCAATAGTTTTATCATTCACATATCTAAAATATTTCCATTTTTTAGTTCTAATACCCTCACTTGGTGGTATTTCACTAAAATCCCAAATATGTTCTATTAAAACAGTATCTCTTGCAATTGTATTTGTTTCTTTTTTTACAATTGGTAGTAAACTTTTCCCTTGCCAAGATTCTGGTGCTTTAACACCTGCTAAATCAACAATTGTTTGAGGTACATCAATATTTAAAACTATATCATCTACATCTTGATGCTTATTTTCTCTTGGATCAAAAATAATTAATGGAACTCTTACTGAATTATCATACATCAACCATTTACCAGCAAATTGACGTTCTCCTAAAAAGTAACCATTATCGCCCATTACAATAATAACCGTATTTTTATCTTGTCCTTTTTCTTTAAGTTTTGCACGAATTTTTTTGATTTCTAAATCTATACCAGAAATCATTCTGTAATATCCTTTTAAACTATGTTGATATTTTTCTGGAGTATCGTATCTCCATGTCCAACGGAGTCTATTAAAACCATCTCTTACAATTTTAGGTTGCGCTAAAAAGTATTTGTCATCTCCTAATTCTGGATCTGGAATAGTGGTATCTTCTAGCATAGTATCCAAAGATTCCTGCCAGAAATATTGTTTTGGAGCACCATCGTGTGCATGAGGTGCACTAAAGCTTAATGACAAACAAAAGGGTTGGTTGTTATCAGCATTTTTATCAATAAAATCTATTGCTTTTTGACCTGTATATCTTGTTAAGTGTACAATTTTACCATCTAATTTTTTATAGTAATATCCTCTGCTATCTTTAAAACGATTATTTCTATCATAAGATTCATATTCGTTAAATTGCTTATCTAAATGATTATATCTAGTTCCGTATTTTCCATAAAACCCAGTATAATAACCATTATCTTTTAACAATCTTGGGTAAGAATTATCCATGTATTCATCTCTAACATTACCCGTTTGAAAGTTAAAATTATGAGCTCTTTCATACAAACCTGTTAAAATACTTGTTCTACTTGCTGCACAAATTGGTGTGGTTACAATTGCGGTATTAAAATACGTCCCTTTTTTTGCTAAATCATCCATTTCTGGAGTTTGCACAAACTTATTCCCTGCATAACCAATAGCGTCAAAACGTTGATCATCAGTTAAAATAAAAATGATATTTGGTTTTTCTGAATTTGATTTATCCTGAGCAATTACAGCATTTAAACTGTAAAGCGAATAAAGTAGCATTGATAAAAATAATTTTATTAATTTCATGTTTTTGAAGTCTGCTTCATACTTAAAATTAATTTTAGATATAATTGTTAATAACAAGTTATTAAATCTTATTAATGAAAAATACGAATACATTTATATTATTTGTATAAATACTTATCAATGTTATATCATAATAAATGAAGACTAATTCGTATTATATTTGTAAAACAATAATAACTTAAAAATTCTTAATAAAAAAATGAATTCATTTCTCACTCAAGATTTTTTACTTCAAAACAATTTTGCTAAAACATTATATCACAATTTTGCAAAAAAACTCCCAATTATAGATTATCATAATCATCTGAATCCACAACAAATTGCTACTGATTTTCAATTTGAAAATATTACACAAGTTTGGTTGTATGGAGATCATTACAAATGGCGTGCAATGCGTGCTTTTGGAATAAATGAAAAATATATAACTGGTAATGCAACAGACAAGGAAAAATTTTTAAAGTGGGCAGAAGTTGTACCCTATACTATAAAAAATCCTTTATTTCATTGGACAGCTCTTGAATTAAAAGCCTATTTCAATATTAATGAAATTCTAACTCCAGAAAATGCTGAGGAAATTTATGATCAGACTTCAAAAATTTTGCAACAGAAATCACATTCCGCAAATGGATTATTAAAAATGCAAAATGTAGAAATTTTGTGTACTACTGATGATCCTGCTGATACTCTAGAACATCATATTACTATTCAAAAAGATACATCTAAAGTAAAAACTTTTCCAACTTTTAGACCCGATCAATCATTTGCTGTAGAGAATACTTCTACCTATAATAAATATTTATCAAAATTAGAAACAGTTTCAAATATCAACATTAATAATTATAATGATTTATTAAAAGCCTTAGAGAATAGAATAGAATTTTTTAACGAAAATGGAGGTAAACTATCTGATCACGGTTTTGACCAACTATATTTCTTTGAGAATGATGTTTACGAAGTGAGTACTTTATTTGATAAGGTAAGAGGTAATGAATCTTTAAGTCATAAAGAAGTCGCTTTCTTTAAGTTTAAAACGGTTATTGAGTTGTGCAAAATATATCACAAAATTGGTTGGACTCAGCAATTTCACTTAGGAGCTATCAGAAATAATAATAAAAGATTGTTATATGAACTGGGGCCAAACACTGGTTTCGATTCTATTGGCGATTTCTCCCAAGCCAAGTCACTAAGTGGTGTTTTAAATACCTTAGACAGTACAAATCAATTAGCTAAAACAATTATTTATAATCTAAATCCTGCAGATAATGAAGTTTTTGCAACAATGGTTGGAAACTTTAATGATGGAACTATCAAAGGAAAAATTCAGTATGGTACTGCTTGGTGGTTTTTAGATCAAAAAGACGGAATGGAAAAACAAATTAATACGTTGTCTAATTTAGGATTACTGTCTTGTTTTGTTGGAATGTTAACGGATTCCAGAAGCTTTTTATCTTTTCCAAGACACGAATATTTTAGAAGAATTTTATGTAATGTTATTGGTACTGATGTTGAAAATGGAGAATTACCCCCTAATAAGGAATTTTTAGGCAAAATTGTAAGTGATATTTGCTATAATAATGGAAAAAAATATTTCAATTTTAAATAAATGAAAACTATTAAATAAGGAATTATTGAATTTTAAAATGGTGGAATATTAATTGCTTTAAGGTACAAAGCCAAATATTTGCTTAAACCAAATCAAATAATCTAGGCAACCAAAGTGTTAAATCTGGGAAATAGGTTATTAACAGCAACACACCGATCATAACTAAAAATAAAGGCAACAATGGCCTTATAACTTGCTGAATTTTTAAATCTGCTACACTACAGCCCACAAAGAGCACAGAACCAACAGGTGGCGTACACAAACCAATACACAAGTTCATAATCATTATAATTCCAAAGTGAATTGGATTCATTCCTAACGCTGTTACTATTGGTAAAAATATTGGAGTAAAAATTAAAACTGCTGGAGTCATATCCATAAAAATACCAACAAATAATAAAATCAAATTGATAATGATTAAAATCACAATTGGATTATCACTAATTGCTAATAAAGTACTACTAATTTCTTGTGGAATATTCTCATAACTCATTACCCAAGACATTGCAATAGATGTAGAAACCAACAACAACACAATTGAGGATGTTTTAATCGTTTCCAACAAAATTGGAGAAATATCTTTTACAGTAATTTCTTTGTAAACAAATCCTAAAATTAAGGTATAAATTACCGCAATTGCTGATGCCTCTGTAGCTGTAAAAATACCAACTACAATTCCGCCAATTACTACCACCAATAACATTAAACTAGGAAAAGCATCCACAAATCTTTTGAAAAATTCTTTAAAACCAACTAATTTGTCTGTTGGATATTTTTTAATGATAGAATATAGTAAAGCCACAATCATTAATGCCAAACCGATTAACAATCCTGGAACGTAACCTGCAATAAATAAAGCTGCAATAGAAACACCTCCACTTGCCAAAGAATATACAATTAAGACGTTACTTGGCGGAATAATTAAACCTGTGGTTGCACTTGTAATGTTTACTGCAGCACTAAACGATTTATCATAGCCATCTTTTTCCATCATCGGATTCATAAAGCCTCCAATTGCTGATGCTGATGCTACAGCAGAACCAGAAATAGCACCAAATAACATACAAGAAATAATATTCACAAAAGCTAACCCTCCGGGAAGTGGCCCAACTATTGCTTTGGCAAAATTTATGAGTCGGACTGCAATTCCTCCTCTGTTCATAATTTGTCCTGCTAAGATAAAAAACGGAATTGCAGACAAGGTAAAACTATCTAAAGATGTTGCCATTCTTTGTGCTAATGTAGTTACACTTGGTAAAAGTGGCATCGCACTTAATAAAGTAAATAATGCTGCTAAACCAATAGCAAAGGCAATAGGCACTCTTAATGATAAGAAAACTAAAAAGCTAACTACTAAAATAAGGACTTCTACTAAATTCATAATTTACGCTTTGTTTAATTTTCTTTGATTCAAAAGTGTGTCAATACTATAATAACTGATTAAAGATCCGGAAATAGGAACTACCATATAGATAAAACCTAAAGGAATTTCTAGGGTTGCAGAAGTTTGCCCAAACTGAAAACTCAATTGGCACAATCTTGCACCACCGATAATCATTACTGTAAATGCAAAAAAAGCGATCGACAAAAACACAATTCCGTTGAATAACTTTTGTCTTTTTTGAATTGCTTTTTCAGGTATCAAATCAATAGCTAAATGTAAATTTTTACCTGCTGCATAAGCTGCACCTAATAACCCTACCCAAATTAAAGAAAAACTTGAAATCTCATCAGTTATGGTACTTGGAGCTCTTAAAACAAATCTCGAAAATACTTGCCAAACAACACTTAATAACATTAGCGCCAATATAAAAAGTACTAATTTTTCTAAAAGACTATCAATTTTCGCTCTCATTATTGTTGATTTTTTATAGCAGTAATTAAACTTTTCATTTCTTCATTTCCATCAAATAGTTGAAGAATCCCTTTCGTTTGTTCTTCAAAAGGTTTTTTCTCAGGATACACTACTTCCACACCTGCTTCTTTTACAGCTGCTATCGATTCTTTTTCTGATGCTACCCATAATTTTCTCTGTGCTATTGTACTTACTTTTACTGCCTTTTTTATCCATTCTTTTTGCTGATCGTTTAAACGACTCCATGTATCTGTACCAATTAATAAAACATCGGGTACAGCAGTGTGTTCATCCAAAGAATAAAATTTACAAACTTCGTAATGTTTAGAAGTATAAAAACTGGGGGGATTATTTTCTGCACCATCTATAACTCCTTGTTGTAAAGCGGTGTATAATTCTCCCCAAGAAATTGGTGTTGGTGATCCTCCTAAATCATAAACCATTGCAATAGCCATATTACTTTTTTGTACTCTAATTTTTTTTCCTACTAAATCTGATGGGGATTTTATAGGTGCTTCTTTCATATAAAAACTTCTACTTCCTGCATCGTAAAATGTTAATCCACGAAGTCTAAATTTTTCTCCCTTCAGCAATAAACTTTCTCCAATTTCGCCATCAAAAATACTAAACGTATGTGTTTTATCTCTAAATATATAAGGGATACTAAATACTTTGTACTCTGGAATAAAATTTTCTAAAACTTCTGCAGATACTTTGGTAATATCTAAACTGCCAATTTGCAACAGCTCTAAACATTCTCTTTCTCCTCCTAATTGACCACTTGGATAAATATTTAGTTGTAATTTCCCTTGAGATTGTTTTTCTATTTCTTGACCTAAAATTTGCATAGCTTTGTGCACAGGATGTTGTGTATCTAGAGCGTGACCTAATCGTAAGGTTGTGATTGATGATTCTGATTGACAACCCAAAATGAAAAGAGATATATTTAATACAAATAGGTATTGAAAAAAGTGTGGTTTTTTCATTTTTTTAGGGTTGATTTAGTTTTTTGTTACAATTAATAGACTTCTTATTTTTTTTATTACTTTCTGTCTTTTAGCATATCTTGTTTCAAAAATTGTTTCCGTTTTATATCTTTTTATTCTTTGGTTATTAATTATAAAGAGCGTCTAATTCCTAATTCTAATCCTCTTAATTCTGCCAAACCCCGTAAACGACCAATTCCTGAATATCCTGGATTGGTTTTCTTATTTAAATCATCTAACATTTTATGACCATGATCAGGTCTAAATGGCATTCTTACATCTTGTCTTCCTATGGCAATTCTTTTTTGCTGTTCTAAAATTAAGGCTTTCATTACAGCGTACATATCAACATCTCCTTCTAAATGATCTGCTTCGTGAAAGTTTCCTTCTGCATCTCTTTTTGTTGCACGTAAATGTATAAAATGAATTCTATCTCCTAAACGTGCTACCATTCCAGCTAAATCATTATCAGATCTTACTCCAAATGAACCTGTACAAAATGTTAGTCCGTTATTTTGAGATGGAACTGAATTATAAATATCTTCAATATCTTGCTCTGTTGATACCACTCTCGGTAATCCTAAAATTGGAAATGGTGGATCATCAGGGTGAATGCACATTAACACACCTGCTTGTTCTGCAGCGGGAATAATTTCCGATAAAAACGAAAATAGATTCGCTTTTAATTCTTTTGGACCTATATTTTTATATTTCGCTAAAATATGATTGAACTCTTCTAAAGAATATCCTTCTTCTGCACCAGGTAAACCAGCAATAATATTTCTGATTAACTTCGTTTGTTCATCTTCTGATGCATTGTTGATAAACGTAGCAGCTTTTTGCTTTTGATTATCAGAATATTCATCCTCTGCTCCTGGTCGTTTTAACAAATACAATTCAAAAGCTGCAAAAGCTGTAGCCTCAAAACGCAATGCTGTAGATTGATCCGAAACTTCGTAATCTAAGTTAGTTCTTGTCCAATCTAAAACTGGCATAAAGTTATAACATACAATATCAATTCCACATTCCCCTAAATTTAAAAGGGTTTGTCTATAATTCTCAATGTATTTCTGATAATTTCCAGATTTCGTTTTAATGTTTTCGTGAATTGGCACTGATTCTACCACAGACCAAGTCAACCCAAAATTTTCTATGATTTCTTTTCTTTTAATAATTTCTTCCACTGTCCAAACTTCTCCATTTGGAATATGGTGTAAAGCAGAAACAATTCCTGTTGCTCCTGATTGTTTGATATCTGATAAAGAAACTGGGTCATTGGGTCCATACCAACGCCAAGTTTGTTCTAAATTATGTTTCATTTTTTTCTTCTTTTAAACTCCACTATATGCTGCAAATCCACCATCAATAGGAATTACAATTCCTGTTACAAATGCAGACGCGTCATCACATAAAAATTGAGTACAACTGATTAAATCATCTGGAGTTCCATAACGTCCCATAGGTGTTTGATCTATAATCTGTTGCCCTCTTAGTGTTAAGCTTCCATCTTCATTAGTTAATAACACTCTGTTTTGGTCTGTTAAGAAAAAACCTGGAGCTATAGCATTTACACGAATTCCTACTTTAGAAAAATGTACTGCCAACCATTGCGTAAAATTTGAAATAGCTGCTTTTGCACCACTATATGCTGGTATTTTTGTTAATGCTGTAAATGCGTTCATTGAAGAAATATTCAAGATAGAACATCCTCCACGCCCAACCATATCTGTTGCGAAAACTTGCGTAGGAATTAATGTTCCTAAAAAGTTTAAATTGAAGGTAAACTCAATTCCTTTTGGATCTAAATCAAAAAAAGTTTTAAAACCTTCTGTGGTATTTTTTAAATCTTCCATTGCAAAAAACGGGTTAGAAGTCGTTCCTAAAGGATGATTTCCTCCAGCTCCGTTTACCAAAATATCAACTTTACCAAAAGCATCATTTATTACTTGTTTTGCTTTTTCTAAAGAATCTTTTTCCAAAACATTAGCTGCAATACCGATAGCTTCTCCTCCTGCTGCTTTAATTTCTTGTACAACTTTATTTGCTGCTGCTACTCTTAAATCTAATACTACTATTTTACTTCCTTGCTTTGCAAGTGCCTTAGCAATTGTACTACAAAGAACTCCTCCTGCACCTGTTAATACGATTGTTTTGTTCATTTCTAAATTACGCTTATTTAATTGTTTTTTTGAAGTCTAAATATAATTGTTTTACCTTAACATAAAACATCCTGTACTGTCTTTTTAAAATTAAATAAAAAACCTCAACATTTTAATTTCATGTTGAGGTTTTTATTTGTACAGGCGGAGAGACTCGAACTCTCACACCTCACGGCACTAGATCCTAAGTCTAGCGTGTCTACCAATTCCACCACGCCT
>MDTG01097904.1_pt1 | contig 15789 bp, 14 predicted proteins | sample 811421 | NCBI WGS metagenome assembly MDTG01 (sample SAMN05326645, study PRJNA326480) | marine metagenome | isolation source: seawater | place: Pacific Ocean: South East | collected 2011 | reverse complement strand
CTGTGTTGGTTTTTTTTGGCGAAAGATCTGATCACCAAATGCCATGAATGTTCCCTAACTCTTTGACTTTATTTTACTATTCGTGGGGATAGCTCAGTGTTGAATATAAATTTCCTTCGCAACCACAAGCCTATCGTTTTTTAAATACGGTAAAACACTTTGATGCTGAACAGTTGGTTGCGAAGTACGGACAAACCAATCATCATGTAAAGGTTAGTTATCGCATCAAAAAGGAAGGTTTTGATGCGACACTGGGCGAACTGGATGACCTGGCGAGCCAGATGGAAGGTAAAGAAGTTTAAGACAAGCTTACAATTCGATATATGGGTAATGGCATAAGGACTCAACTGAATTCAATATTGCGTCTTAGATTGCCTCAAAAAACACTGCCTTTCAGCTGAACCCTGTGCTGAAAGTCGGTGTCTATTCTACTAGTAAGCACTATAATTTAAATTTCACCACCTCTTTGTGAACAAATAACAAATGTTGGACACCCACCTTGTGCAAATAAATTAAAAGCCGCACTCAATTACAAAATTTGACATATTTGTGGGCTTTTACAAACCACAACTACTCGTTATAGCAAACTAGGAAATTGAAGCAGCTTTTAGTGAAGGGTAAAAATTGTAATATTCCTGTCTGAATGAGGCAGTCACTAGCTTTGGTCTGGCGTTTTTAGTTAAGCGGTATGTTGTAAGTACAATCTGCTCTTGTTGCCGATACGCTGAGTTATTGTCAGCCAATTGACTTCCGTTATTTGCAAACGGGCCAGAATGGGTGAGGCTCGAAGGGATATACACCCTCGTTGTCCTTTTCGATGGTATTTGCCCGTCAACGCCACAAGGGAGAGATAATCATTAAGATGGAACGGCAATACAGATAGTTGAGGTGATTCAGTGTCGATGATTAAAGGCATCAAACCAGGCGGTTGTGATGTTTTCTTGAGTAACGCATCACATCGTAACTTAACGCTGGTGAAGGAAGATGATTCCGGTTTCTTTGCTATTTTTGCGCGAATGGGGTTTAAATCGACATAGGCCATACAAGCCGCTAACGCGGCCTCATTGAGTAAGGCCTGAGATTTAAAACGGCCTTCCCAAAACCGCCCGGTACAGTCATCTTCTTCATTGGCTTGCCGAGCGATACCTTCATTAAGAATACGCATGAACCAACTGATATCGTAAAGGCGACTTCGGTATACCTATGCGGTTTGCTCAATGGTAAGGCGCTCTGCTTCGCTAAGAGCGCTTCGTTCCTCAACATTCGCATAGCGTTGAGTCAGTAAGGTGCCCTTGAATAGTTTATGCCAGCGAACAATAACCTCATCCAAAGACCAATTCAGCGCACTCTCTTTGTCGACATGTAATACCACATGAGTATGATTACTCATGACCGCATAGGCGCAAATATCGATAGCAAATATTTGCCCTAATCTTAACAACGCGGTTTCTACCCACACCCGACGGTGTTCATAGCTTTTACCCGAATAATTATCCTCACCACACAGAAACGCGCGGCGAACACATCGGGATATACAATGATAATAAGTCGTGTCAGACAAGCTTACTATTCGATTTCTGGGTAAAGGCATAAGGACTCAACCGGATTCATGTTGAGTCTTAGATTGCCTCAAAAAACACCCACTTTCAGCTGTACCCTGTGACTAAAAGTGGGTGTCCAAGATTTTTACAGCTGTACCCTGTGACTGAAAGTGGGTGTCCAAGATTTTACAAGATTTTATTAATACTCGACTAGTAGTGACTTTTGGCACATGCCAGTTTTGTTTGCCTCTTCTAATCTGGATTCACAGTAGGTTACACCTAACAGGAAAGGAGAACTTATAATGAACGCAAGGAATGTTTTATTATCGCTAATTATTTTAATCGCATTCTACTTCGGCACTCATCTCAGCAGTTGGTTTAGCACAACAACCTGGCCTTTATGGGTACGCTTTTGTCTGCCTTATCTTATCTGGGTGATAACGATAGCAGCATTCTGGCCTTTTTATAAACACCGTTTGTTAGCTATTATCGGCCTGCAATCATCTCCGTTAGAAGGTATTCTTTGGGCATGTTTATTTGTATCCCCCATGCTATTAGGTTTTGCGCTGACATCTGAAATAGCTGGATTGCAGCCTATGTTACTGGTGAAAAAAGCGCTCTTACCGGGATTTTTTGAAGAATTAATGTTTCGCGGTTTTCTGGTGGGTATGTTAATCAGCGTCGCCAATTGGAGATTTTTACCGGCCGCCTGTATTAATGCACTGCTGTTTGGCACTGGTCACTGGTTTCAAGGAGCTACCGCCACACAGGCGCTGATGGCCAGTCTTTTTACCGCTATCGGTGGCCTCTGGTTTGCTTGGTTATTTGTAGCCTGGATGCGAAATTTATGGCTGGGGGCAATGTTACACGTCTTAATGAACGCTTGTTGGGTTATCTGGCAGGTTGATAATACGGCTATCGGTGGACAGCTCGCCAATATCCTTCGTATGGCGACTATTTTTCTCAGTATCATAGTGACACTGATATACCATAAAAAAGTGCAGCAGCACAAATAACACTCATAAAATGAAGAACAACGCCAATCAGCGTAGAAAAAAACAGACACCAACCCAGCCGTGAGTTCTTAAACTCGTGCGCGAATAAAGCGTTGCAACACCCCATTCTGTCTGCATGCATCTTTTTTATGTATTTTTGTACACGCTATGCAGATACAGACAATAAAATATCAAGCCTGTGGAAATGTGCAGCGAATACGGGTACCTGAGCCATCTTTGCCGGTTAAGATTTGCATTTCGCCATGATGAACAAGTACCACTTCTTTCACAATGGCTAAGCCTAGTCCGGAACCTGTAGTATTTTCACTCGCTCTGAAAAACCTTTCGGTAACGAGCTGTCGAAGCTCCGCCGGGATCCCAGGGCCGCTATCGGTAACCTGCAGTATTGCTAGTTGATCGTCGGTATAGGTTTCAATTAAGACATTAGATTTTGACGCACTGTACTTGAGAGCGTTATCGATCAGATTGTTTAACAATTCGATAAATAATGTTCTATTTCCAAGCACACAGGCAGAGTCAAGCTCAAGTTCAATCGTAGTTTGTTTGGAAACATCGGTAAATGAATCTGCGCACTGCTGAGCAACGGTTGCCAAATCCAATTTTTCATTGTTTTTCTTCTCAAATGCATAGGCTTCTGAATAGCTCAGTTGCAACAATTTATTAGCAAGGTTGGTGATGCGATGTGCGTTGGAGAGTATTCTTTCTAAATAGCGACGAGTGCTTTCTGTTTTGGTATGCCGAATGGCTAAATCGCACTGCAAGGTTAGCGCAGCAATGGGTGTTAATAATTGGTGTGAAGCATTCTCTATAAATCGTTTTGATAAGCCAATTTGTTCGCCAAGTCGTTTAAACAGCGCGTTTATGCCGCCGGCTAACGTAGATAATTCCTCAGGCATGCTGTTTGTATCAACGGGCGCTAGATCATGAATGCTGCGGCTATTTAGATCGGTTAACAATTTTTTTAGCGGTCTTAATGCAATATTTACGGCAATTATGGCGAGTGTAGCAATAAGCAAAATTAAAAAAATGGCTTTAATTAAGCTTGCGTAGACTTCGGCGGCAACAAATTCGTTTCTGTCGTGTATGGTTTGTCCCACCAGCGTTTTACTCCAACCGCTTACGCGTGAATGTTCCGACAGTGTAGATACCGCGACGATCCGCAGAGGTTGATCTAAATAAGTCGCATCATAAAACTCAATATGGTTATGGATTTTTTTTACGCCGTTAGGCGGGTCGGGTAAATCGGTATAGCCTACTAAGAATCGACCATCGGGTCCTAGCACTTTGTAATAGAGTTTATCATTGGTGGTTTGCTTAATGACCTTAAGCAGATCCACGGTAAGAAAGTCGCCTTCCGACGATATTGCATATTGAGAAATACTCAGTGCAAGGTTAACCAATACCCTGTCAAATAATTCCGTGGATGTTTTTTTGGTACTAACATAAATACTTAGTAGATGAGCAATGGATAAAACCAACAATGGTAAGATAAGCCAGCTGAGAAGTCTGCCTTGTAAGGTGTTAAAGAGCTTACTGAACTTCATCTAACTTTTGCAGTACATAGCCGAGACCTCGCTTAGTGGCAATACTAACGTTTGACGCGGTTAATTTTTTGCGTAGGCGGTGAATATAAATTTCTATTGCAGAGGCGTCTGCTAAATCATCAAAACTAAAAATATGGTTGGCAATACTCTCTTTACTTATTACATCGCCTTTTTTTTGCATCAGCGTCTCTAGTACAGCCCTTTCGCGAGGTGATAAATCGAATTCTGCGCCACGCAATGAAAATTCCCTGGTAATTTGATTGTAGTGTAAATCACCAAACTCAACCACTTCACTCTTATTTTTTGATTCTCTGCGAAGCAGTGCTCTTACCCGTGCTTCAAATTCGTCTAAGGCAAAAGGTTTGACCAGGTAGTCGTCCGCACCTAAATCTAATCCTGCGACCCGGTCTGATACTGAAACACGGGCAGAAATAATGAGCACTGGCGTTTTATCGCCCATCTTTCTTAATTCTTTAAGTAATGTTAAGCCGTTCGTATCTGGTAAATTTATATCCAATACGATAATGTCAAATTCACCGTTAGAGACGGCTGTTTTAAAAAAACTACCTTTCTGAAACCAGTCACTGGTTATTTCCAGATCTTTCAATGATTCAACAATACATTCGGCTATGTCACTGTTATCTTCTATAACTAGTGCGCGCATACAAACTCCATTAAAAACATAGACAAGATCTACCGGTCGCTAAGAGTACTTTACCCAGTCTGTTCCTTCCAGTGTTAGCCCCGCGGTATTTGCAACTATTAGCAAAAGATTATAGGCTTTCGCCATGCGCCGTCTTTATCTGGTTAACAATAAATGTTAATACTTTTTGACATTAATCTGAAGCGAAAAACATTGTTTTGGTTGTGTTTATTCGTTGGCATTTTCTTTCTCTTTACATCAACAGGCGCAAGCGCAGAAACCTTTGATACAGACAGCGCAACTATACAAAATAGTGACGTTTTTGAAGAACTGGAGATAACGGGGCCGTTTCTTCCTGCTGGCGGCACGGATGTGTGGGCGCGAGCTGTCCTGCCTAACCTTGGTCAATTTCTACCGGGTAAACCAACTATTTCTTTCAAGAATATCTCCGGGAGCAGGGGGCATCGTGCAGCAAACGACTATGCGCGTCTTAAACCATTGGATGGTCGGTCGCTATTCGTCATCGCTGCTTCTATGAATATTGCCTATCTTCTGGAAGATGAAAGAGTGCGTTATGACCTATCGGATTGGCAAGCCTTGATGTCATACAATGCAGGTATTGTGGTTTACGCATCAGAAAATTTGGGCATAACGGATATCAAAGACCTAAAGAATAATAAAGAACATCTGATAATGGCCAGTATTGGGCCGACATCTGAAGATTTGTTCGTATTGTTAGCTCTGGATATTTTAAAGATTGATATTACTTCTATTTTTGGACTTGGAGGCAGAGGGGCTGCGCGAAAAATGTTTGAAAGTGGCGACGTAAATGTTGATTTTCAAACCACGCCAGCGTTTAAAAAGTTTGTCGCACCACTTGTAAGCGAGCATAAAGCAACGCCGCTTTTCAGCCTGGGTGCTTTTGACAGTGATATGAACTACGTTAGAGATCCACTCTATCCTGATTTACCGAACCTGGAAGAAGTGTATATAGAGCTATATGGTTCTGCGCCTTCAAGTAAAGCCTGGCAAGCATGGTTATCACTTTACAGAGCTTCTAAAGGTACGCTTAAATTTCTGGTGATACCAAAAGATACCCCTAAAAACATTATCAATGCGTATCAAAACGCTATTGATTTGATGATGAAAGATCCATTTTTGCTCGAGAATTTAAACAGTCAGATAGGCGAAAATACGGTGTTTGGTCCCGTTGAAGCGCAAAAACGTATCGAAGACTTGATCGCACTGCCCATGGAGACCCGGGTGTGGCTCAAACAATGGATATACAACAAATACGAGATACGAATATAGATAAGCATTATCACCGAGTCTTTAGTTGAAAGTTATTTGAAAGTAAATTTTTTATATTGTTATTAACAATAAATCTAAGACAGTTGACCATAGCGGAAAAACTTAACTGCTATATCGCAGCGTTTTAGGCGACATTAAGATATTTCAATAATTCATTCGAGAGACAATATGACCGTTAATGCTAAAGTTTTCATCTCTACCATGTTATTAGTAGCTCCTCACTGTGGCGCATACAGCGACACCTTGGAAGATCAGCTGTTAGCTTGCCGGACAATAACCACCGATGTTGAGAGATTGCGCTGCCTCGATAAAGCGATTGCAGTGTTGCAGCCAACGGCGCCGAAGGCTAATGAAATAGAGCGAACGGTAAATAAACCCAAACAAGATTACAAAGTAAAAGCCAAACCCGCACCAGAGCTGGGCGAGAAGTACCTAAAAGATAACGATAACCCGGGCGAAAAAGAGCAGGTTTTTAATCTGATTAAAGCCTATAAAGGACACAGTGAACGCTGGGTGTTTGAATTTGAAAATGGCCAAAAATGGCAGCAAAACGAAGCTCGGTACTTGCCTGTACCACCGCAATACCCTGTTAAGGTGACCATCTCTGAGGGCACATTTGGTGCTTACAATTTAAGAGCAGACTATCTCAATAAGCGTGTAAAGGTAAAGCGCATACGATAACCAACGTATGTTAAAGTACAGTTATACTACCATTAATTATATTGGCCTCTTCTGTATTAAATATTTCTTCAAATATACAGTGCGTTAAAGTTGTTAACATATTTTATACAACTGAAAGCTTGTTGAAAGCATTAGCGCATACTATTCATTTTCAGCGGGAGCATCTCACCTTGATACTCTCCTTTGGATTATAAGTAAGATTTATTAATGTAGTGAAATGAGGCATTCACATGGCTATTGCACATAAAAACACAAAGCTGTCGAAATCCCGGGTTGCTCTGGCTGTTCTGGTAGCTTGCAGTATGAACCCAGTTGGCGTATCACAAGCTCAAACAAAAGACGATGCTAAAAAGTATGAGCAAATTGTTGTAACCGGCTCTAATATTCGTAGAGACAGAGACATGGAAACCCCCTCACCAATCGAAACCATTGGTTTAGAGGACTTAGAGTCTGCCGGTGTCGGTCAGATGCAAGACATTATAAAAACATTACCTTCTATGGCGGGTTCCAATTTAGCGGGTGGTCGAGAAGCCCAGGGAACGTCACAATTCAGTTTACGTGGATTGGGTGTTGGTGGCACATTAACCCTCATTAACGGAAGAAGAGCCGGTTTGTCTCCGATTTCGACTGGCCAGGGATTCTTCTTTACTGATATTAACCAATATCCAACCAATATGATCCAAAGTATTGAGGTGCTAAAAGACGGTGCGTCAGCCACTTATGGTTCTGATGCTGTTGGCGGTGTAGTCAATATTATTACCAGAAAAAACTTTGAAGGGTTAGAAGTAGGTGGTGAATATCGCGCGAATGATGTCAACCCGGCGCATAACCTGAATGCTGCATTTGGTCACGATTTTGATGGCGGACGTTTTTCGATTTTCCTCAACTATTATGGCCAGGAAGGTGGAGCTCGCGGCGAATACGATTGGCTGGCAGAACGCTCCGGAGGACGTTCCTTCGATGCTGCCTTTAACCAGTATGATTCTTCAATTGGTGCGGGTCGATATGCGCTGGCCGTTCCAAACCCAGATGATCCTACACGCTATTTGCGTGGTTCCGGAGATGTGGTTGATCCGTATTGTGGCTCACCCAGCCCATTAAATGGTGTTCAATCTACTTTCATTGATGGTAACAATTGCCGCTATATATTCCTTGATCAACGGGCCTTGATTGGTGAAGAAAGTCGCTTGCAAGTGTTTACCCAGTTTGATTATGCGTTAACCGATGATACGCAAATTTTTGCTGAAGCTAGTTTCTCCAGCAACGAAGTAAGAGATATTATCGGTGGCGCACCGCTGGATATTCGAACTGATGATGATGGCTTCTATGTACCCGCTGATCATCCGTTTAACTACTTCGTTTCAAACGGTGCTGGCGGTATTAAGTGGGATGAAGCTGCTGTCGCTGCTGATCCTTCCCGTGCGGTAGATGTCATTTTCCGTGGTAGGCCGTTAACTGCTTTCGACGGTGACTTAGCTGAAGATATTGAGAAAAACTTTGAAAACAGTCGCATCGTATTAGGCTTTGACTCCACACTCAATGATAACTGGAGCCTGAATGGTTCCTATATGTATGCGCATTCTGTAATGACAGACGTGCTGCCTCGCAACTATAATCCATTGAAATTCCGTGAAGCGATTGGCAGCGGCCGATGGAATCCGTTTTCGATTGGCTGGGCTGACCCGGATGCAGTATCAGTTAAAGATGGTACAACGACAGCAGGTAACAGTGTTTTTGGGCCCTATACTGAAACAGATTTAGGCCAGTTTGCCTCATATCGACAGTTTGTAAGGGAAAGCAATCAAACCGCAGCCGAAGCAATCCTCAGTGGTGAGTTGTTCGAATTTGATGGAATGCCCGTTTATGCGGCATTTGGTACCCAGTACCGCGCTATGGAATATACAGAAATTGCTGATAGCGCTCAGGTATTCAAGCAAAGCGGTTACGAAGACGAGGTATTCTCTGTAAACGGCGCGTCGCAAGATGTCTATGCAATTTACGGCGAATTGATTTTCCCTGTTAATGATGACCTCGAAATTCAGGCAGCGCTTAGATACGAAGATTACGGTGACAATGAAGGCGGCGACACAGTTGACCCAAAAATTGGCTTTCGCTGGTTAGCTTCTGACATGGTGCAGCTGCGTGGTTCATACGGTACCTCGTTCCAGGCTCCATCCGTTAGAAACGTGGTAGGTTCTGGTGGTGGTGGTGCACTTGCCGATTCAATTACTGCAGATGTCTATAGAAACGGCCCTGGATCAGCCTGTGATCCGAATGTAAACGATACCTTTAATGTTACAACCACTACACTGGGTGGAAACTTAAAACCTCAAACAGCAACCAACTACAATCTTGGTATTATCTTGACCACTGAAGGGGGCTTTACCGGCTCACTGGATTACTGGAGCTATGATTACGAAGATTTGATTGGTCCAGGTGAATCAGCTGCGTCAATTTTAGCCAATGAGTGTACGGCAGGTCGATATACACCTGATGAACGTGTTACTCGCGACGGCAGCGGTCAACTAATCTCAGTGGTCAATAACTTTGCTAACCTGGGCGGTGTTGTAGCCAACGGTTTTGACTTAACAAGTGAATACACGTTTTACGAAGTATTAGGCGGTGATATAACGCTTAACGGAAATTTAACTTACATCAGAACTTACGATATCGATAGTGGTGATGGTAGTCCTGTTTTTGACGGTGCAAATAATCGTAACTCTTCATTTGGCCAATTAGGTTCGGTACCAGATACTCGCTTCAACATTGGTTTGGATTGGAAAGATGGGATTCAAAGTGCTAGTTTCTATGTCCGCCATATTGGGGGGTATGACGACAGAACTCCGGGTAATGACTACGCTTCTATCGATTCGCAAACCGTTATCGATGTGCAGTACTCTTACGACTTTGACCAACTGTTTGGAGATGGTTTAACCAATTTGTCCGTTGGTATAAATAACTTAACCGACCAGGATCCACCAGCAGTTGATCGCAATAGTGCCGATGGTCGTCGAGCGTTTGACAGTCTGGTACATGACCCTCGTGGCAGAATAGCGTATGTAAGAGTTAAACATTCGTTCTAATTCGCCTGGTACATGGCTATTCTGAGTTGCTGTTTAAGGAGATTCAGAACTTAGCTGAACATTTTTAAAGGCTCTGCACTGTATGCAGGGCCTTTTTTAATTCCAGACCCTGGGCTGTAAAAATACCTGCCAGGTAGCCAGTAAGATCCTGTTCTGAGAGTTTTTCAAGTATCAGGCCTGATCCCGTGTTGAGCTAAGAGGATAAATCTGATCATAAAAGAGCATAATTGACGTTGATTACTATTAACAAAAAAAGTAATACAAATAATAAATTAAGTAAGAGTGGCGGCATCCTTAAAACGCGCATTATCTATAGTATAGAATCTATAAGCTAGCTCAAAGACGCGGCTTTTATCTATAGGATACCGCCATTTCAAGCCATGGTATCGTCCGTGTTCAATCATCCTAAACGGGTCGTCGTTCACTACAAGGAGTGTTTTTTGAATAAAATAGCATTAATTACCGGAGCAAGCCGAGGGATAGGCGCTGCGACCGCCATAAAGCTCGCAAGTAAAGGATATAAGGTCTGTATCAATTACATCAGAAACAGTAAAGCGGCTGCCAGCGTTTGTGATTCGATTAACGAACTTGGTGGTACTGCGATTAGTTTTAAAGCAGATGTATCAAAGCAACAAGAAGTTCGCAGACTGTTTTCTTATATACAAACAGAACTTGGTGAAGTGACGCATTTAGTCAATAACGTTGGTATTCTCTTTACTAAAACAGATTTCACGCAAATTACCGCCGAACGCTTTAGTGAAATCCTCAATACGAATGTTATGAGCGCTTTTCTTTGTTCACAGGAATTCGTCAAGCGGGGAGACTCGCAATGCGCAATTGTCAATGTTTCTTCCGCCGCAGCACGAACAGGTTCGCCTTTTGAGTACCTAGATTATGCCGCCTCTAAAGGTGCGTTGGATACCCTTACTAAGGGCTTATCAGTAGAGCTTGCATCTAAAAACATCAGAGTAAATGCAGTTCGCCCCGGTTTTATTGAAACCGATATACATAGCGATGGCGGTGAACCCGATAGAGTTAAACGTTTAAGTTCGCAAATACCCATGGGGCGGGGTGGTTCAGCGCAGGAAGTTGCCAATACAATTGCATGGTTACTGTCGGAGGAGGCATCCTATGTTACCGGTTCATTTATTGACGTTGCTGGCGGAAAGTAGGCTTGCTTAACAAGACAGTTAAGCCTTTGCTATGAAATTAAGCGGCTAAATTGCTTTTGAATAGAGAGCTGAGAGGTTGTATCAAGTATTGTCACGACAGAAGCTATGTTTAGCTATCACTTATCGATACCCCTCGTTTTAACGCTGCAACAGCACTTCAACCAAAGGCAAGATACAGAAAGTTAAAAATAACTAATACGGTAAAACTGTCAACGATGTAACGGTGCAGATCGTCAGACAATTTTTGCAAAATCCGTTTACCTAACCAATTCCCCGGAACAGTGCAAAGGCCAACCACTGCGCCTATGATCAGCAATTCTATATTAAGTATGTCTGTAGAACCAAAAACTGCTAGCTTCATGCTATTCATAACCAGTGTTATCGCAGCCATAGTGCCAACAAATGCCAACCGGTTTATTCCGGTGCCGAGCAGAAATGGCGCTAAAAAGAAGCCAGGACCAACCACATTACCGGCTAGCATGCCCCAGATTGCGCTGGCGAATGATAATAGTTTAGGGCCCGTTTTAATGTTGTGTTGACGGGCATAATATTTCATAGGGATAGAGAATATAAGGAAGCAGGCAAACACAAAGGCGATAATTCTTGGATCTAAAATACTGAAAAGGTAAGCGCCAAATATGAGGCTCGGACTGCCGAATATCAGCACGCGGGCAGTGATTGGCCAGTCAACGTTTTTCCAATAAATGACAAGCCGACTGGTATGACTAAATAACAAAGCACAAGTCATTACCGGAACGGCCTGTTTAATGCCTATAATTTGTGAGAGCAGGGCTGTCATGACGATGCCACCTAGCATTCCGGTAGCACCGTGGAGTATGCCGGTTATAAACGCACTGACAATAATGACTAAGCAAAGCCATAAATTAACTTCGCTTAGTAGTTCCATTATTGTTTAACCTTTTTGGTCAGCATGGAAACTAATTTTCCGCCAAACAGAGATATGACTAACATGACCAGAATAAAGATTGTTACAGGGCGCTCTAACAAATAGCTCCACATACCGCCGCTTATTTGATAGGTAAAAATTAACGCATCTTCCGCCATGCCACCCAGCAGCAAACCAATCACCGCAGCCGGCACAGAATAATCAAAGCGTTTAAATAACAAGCCTATCAGGGAAAAGACCATTACGGTAATAGGGCCGGTTAAATCACCAGTCAGCCCGAAAGCGCCGAACACAGCCACCGCAAGTACCGATGGCACCAAGTAGTTCATAGGAACTTTAATGATATTCGCTAATATTGGAATGAATATCAGGCCTAACCCAATCAGCAAAAATGCCTGACTGAAATTGGCAAAAATAATGGCATACACCACATCGGTTTGTTCTCGAATGAACTGTGGACCACCGGTAATATTGTGCATAGCAAAAGCGGCTAACATAACGGCTGTTGCACCGCCGCCGGGAATCCCCAAGGCTAACAGGGTAGCCATGGATCCTGCTTCTGAAGTACTATTGGCGGCTTCTGCTGCCACAATACCAGAAGGGTTTCCTTTACCAAAGGTTTCGGGATTTTTAGCTTTACGTTTGGCCTGAATATAGGACAGAAGACTGGCTACTGAAGAACCAACGCCCGGTACCGAACCAACGAATACGCCGATTAAACTGCCGCGGATAAGTGATACCGGGTAGCGAAATGCATTCCAGAAACCTGCTAGAATCTTTTTAACGCTGACTTTACGCAGTGATTGATCTTCCACCAGGTACTGACTATTTACCAGTTTAAACAGTTCAGAAGCGGCAAACATGCCCATCATTGCGGGAATTGCGGGAATACCGTCGAGTAAATAAACGCTACCCATTGTTCCTCTGGCAACGCCAGTTTCGCCGTAACCTACGGTACCAATCAGCAAGCCGACTAATCCAGAAATAACGCCCTTGTTGAGGTTATCGCCACTTAAGCTGGCAATAAGGGTAATACCCCATAGGATCACTGCTGCCATTTCTGCGGGACCTAACTTCAATACCATTTCCGAAATTGGCCCAATGAGGAAGAACAAAATGGAATAACCCACAATGACGCCAATACAAGAAGAGCCGAGCCCTATACCCAGTGCGGTATTATGTTCGCCGCGTTGTGACATTGGGTACCCATCAAAGGTCGTTGCAACCGACGAAGAGGTCCCTGGAATATTCATCAAAATAGCCGGGATACTGCCGCCAAAGCCGCCGCCGGTAAAGATAGCGGTGAGGAACAACATTGCCTGCATAAAATCCATGTACAGGGTAAGGGGCAAAAATATAGCCATCGCCATGGATATCTGTAATCCGGGTATCGCACCAAAGATCAAACCAATTAGTATTCCCGGTATGACGATCAACCACACTGAAGGGTCAGCAAACAGTAAACTAAAACCGCCAATTACATCATTCATATTCATTACGTATTCTCCCTGTTAATAGGCGGTTGGTAAAATCAACATAGGCATGGGGTACGGCAACATCTTCGAAAAGAACAAAGACATTAGCAAAGCAAACGTGATGCTGTATCCTACAATCCATACAATGCGACGCTCGCCGTGCAACCACAAGAAAGCCGCGACAAAGAGGCAGGTACCTACATCAAAGCCTAACCATTCCAGCGTCACAACAAAGGTGATAAACAACAATATTACCGGCATCATACTGGCGATTGGATCGAGATCGGGTGGTGGCTCATGCTTTCCACGTAGTTGGCTGATAAATTCAACCACACACAGCGCCAATACCACAATGGATACAGGCAAGATGAGTATTAAGTTGGCGAAATGGTCTGATGCTTGATAGGCATCAAACAAATACCAAACGACCAAGCCCGCAAGGGAAAGTAATACCAATACATCGGCTTTTTGATGTCGAGTGAGTTTACTATTTTCTGAACTCATACAAAGGCTCTCACAACTTTAATAAATAAGAATATTTTTTGGAGGCTGCAAAATTTCGTCTCATGATTTCTTCTGACTTTTCAGGTCCGGTCCATCTACCGGAAATACTTGAGCGTTTGAGCATGGCTTTTAAATCCGGGTTTGCTAATGCGCGTTTCATCGCCTCGGCAAGAAACTTAAAACGCTCCGGATGTTCTTGTTTGAGTTTGGCTGATGTGGCAAAGCCTCTAATGGTGCCTTGCAGTACTGGCGCTTCAATGCCTAAAGGAGCAAGTGCTCTATTGATCGCAGGTGCATTCCAATCGAGTTCATCTTCCTCACTGACAATAGCCAGTGGGCGGATATATTCCCGAATGCTTTCAGAGCCCTTAGCACTTATAACAATAAAATCGACAACACCACCGGCCACGGCGGCGCGCGCTTTACCACCACTGTTATAAGTGACTAAATTAAGGGAGTCCAAAGGTATGCCATAGAGTTCGAGCAGTAGATTGGCCATCAAGTGTCCACCTGAGCCACGAACAACCGAACCTCTTACCGTTTTAGGATGGGCTTTAATATCTTCGAGCAACTCAGGCAAACTTTGATATTTACTGTCTTTGTAAACGGCAATCAGGTCTTCGTCGAACCATTGAAAATTCAGGTAGGCAAAATCATCCAGCGTATAATCTGCATTGCCTTCTAAAATAGTATTGGTTAGATAGGGATTAAATCCCGAGGCAAAAATCGTATAACCGTCAGATGGTTTACTCAGGACATAGTTAGCTGCTAGTAACGTGCCTGCGCCTTTTTTGTTGACAACCTGAACAGGCTGTCCCACTTCTTCTGCGAAATAGGTAGACACAGCCCTGGCCATTTGATCCGTACCGCCACCCACACCAAAGCCTACCACCATCGTGATTGGCTGCGTTGGATAAGCCTCTTCATCCGCTAAAACAGACAGAGATAACAGGGATGTAATTATCAGTGAGCTTACGCCGAGGACGGCATGTTTAACATTAAAACGTCGGTAGTGCATAAAATTTGCTCTCAAGTACATGCCCTTCAAATAATCCGGGCTGAAAACTATTTGCTGTAAATCAGTAAAGCGGTTAACGTGCAAACGCCAAATAAGCCGCTGGAGTTCAATCGCTGCCCTGCGGCGTTAAAGCATCAAAAACCTCTAGCGTGACGCCTTGGATATATACGTGATCGAGACCATTGGAAGTTTCCACATGTTAAGGATTAGTTAAAAATATCAACATTTCCTTTCATGTAGCTTTCATGTTGGGTAAATAGTTAACAATTAATGAATCATTGAGACGCAATTAAAAACAGGGGGAGTTTTCGTAAGCAATGGTTTGCATCTAAAGACGTTTTCCAGCAAGAAACAAATATTGTGCAGCAAGTAGTGGTGACCACTGATTTTACTAAGTTGATGTGACTTTTAAAAAGCGTATATGTAGTCCTGGATCTGTTGTCCGTTGTGTTTTTTGCAGCAAAGGGTAACAGGCCCAGGTTTCTTTGTATTTAAAGTCAGTCCTGAATATCCAGATTGACGTCGTAACCGGCATATTTGCGTATGTTGATTACCCGATCGCCGTCTAACAACCAATATTGCCCTTTAATGCCCGTTAGCATACCGCTAAAGTCTGGCGTTTTATCCAGATTGATTGACTTGATTTTTACCGGATAGTCGTCAACCGGGTAAGTTATCTCATGGGCTACATCATCAACAGGTGTGACAGCCTGAATACCTTTCTCTTCAGCAATCTGCTGCAGATCATCAGATAATTTTTCCAGCATTTCATGTTTCAGGGCAATGAGATCCTGTCAAACCTTGCCCGAAAAAGACGATGATAACTATGGTCATTTAGCTCAAATAGGCGGTTTTAGCTTACTTGTTAGGGAGTTTGCTGACAGCCACGAATCT
>MDTG01068968.1_pt1 | contig 15789 bp, 13 predicted proteins | sample 811421 | NCBI WGS metagenome assembly MDTG01 (sample SAMN05326645, study PRJNA326480) | marine metagenome | isolation source: seawater | place: Pacific Ocean: South East | collected 2011 | reverse complement strand
TCGCGGCTGTTCGGCAACGTCGTGCTGGCGGTGCTCATCGCCGGGCTCGCGGTGGCCGGCTGGTTCATCGCCGAGCAGCACCAGCAGCTCAGCGCCGAGTCCGAGGCGCTCGCCGAGGCCCAGTCCCGCCTTCAGGTGCTGGAGGACCGGCTGCGGGTGACCGACGAGGCGCTGTCGGAGACCGGCCAGGAAACCAACGAGCAGATCAACTTCTGGGAATCCGAGATCCGCAAGCTGTGGGCGGTGTCCAACGAGCGCAACAAGAAGTGGATCGAGGACAACCAGAAGGCCATCGCCGCGCTGGAGAAGTCCCTGTCCGGCGTGCAGTCCACCGCCCGGGAGATCCAGAGCACCCTGGGCCGCCACGAGAGTGCCTTCGCGCGCCAGCAGGAGGTGGTCGACCAGCTCACCAGCCTGCAGATGCAGCTTCAGCAGATCTCGCGCAGCCAGCGCGATCTGGTGGACCGGGTCAACGCCGCCCAGCAGTCGGTGGCCCAGCTCGAGTCCGGGCTCGCCAACCGGGTGAAGGAGAACGAGCAGGCGGTGGCGGCCATCGATGCCTACCGGCTGCAGCTCAACTCCCGCCTCGCCGACATCGAGCGCCGGCTGAACAGCCTGGCGGGCCCCGCCTCCCTCTGACCCACGGGCCGGCCCGCCGGCCCTGCCGGGCGTCGTGATCCGATGCCCGCCCCCTGCCGGGCGAAACACGCACCAGAGTTGTGACGCAGGTCCGGTCAACTCCGCCGGGGACTGCCCATACTCTTGACGTGTTTCCCGAAAACTGGGCTCAGTCCGTGGCCGACCCGTCCGTGCAAGACCAGTCCCTGGTCGAGGTGAACTCGACGCCGGCCTTCGCCTGCCCGGCGGACGGCGGCACCGTCGCCGAAGCGTTGAGCCTGCTGGCGGGCGCGTCCGGCTGGCGCTGCACGCCGCTGGCCCAGGCCGGCGCGGTGGACGCGACCGCCGCGCTGGTGCTGGCACCCGCCGGCTCGGACGTCACCGCGCTGCGCCAGGCGTATCCCTACGGGCTCATCGTCGCGGAATCCGCACACGACGGCGTCGACCTGGTGGTTCCCGCCGGGGCGGACGTCGCGTCCCTGGAGCGCCTGCTGGAGCACTCGGCCAGCCACTGGCGGCGCCAGCAGCGGATCATGGGGCTGCACCGGGAGCTCGGCGCGCGGCGCGACCGCATGCGCCAGCTCTCCGAGATCGCCCTGTCCCTGTCGACGCGCATGGAGTTTCCGGAGCTGCTGGAGACGATTCTCCGTGAGGCGCGGCGCCTCGCGGGGTGCGAAGCGGGCTCCCTCTATCTGATCGACGACGAACGTCCCGAGGGCGAGCCCGCGGAGCTGGTGTTCAAGCTGGCCCAGAACGACGCCGTGGACGTGCCGTTCGTCGAGGGCCGGCTGCCGCTGACGCCGGCGTCCCTGGCCGGCTACGTGGCGCTGTCCGGCGAGACCCTCGACATTCCCGACGTCTACGAGATCGCTGCGGAGGCGCCGTACTCCTTCAACCGCAGCTTCGACGAGGACATGGGCTATCGCACCCGCTCGATGCTGGTGATTCCCATGCGCGACCACCGGGACCGGATCGTCGGCGTGCTGCAGTTCATCAACCGGCTCGATCCCACCGAGAACGCGCCGGTGCCCTTCGGCGACGAGATCGGCGAGCTGCTCCGGGCGGTGGCGAGCCAGGCCGCCGTGTCGATCCAGAAGAACACCCTGATCCGCGACGTCCACCGGCTGTTCGAAGGTTTCGTGCAGGCTTCGGTCAAGACCATCGAACAGCGGGATCCGTCGACCAGCGGCCACTCGTTCCGGGTGGCCGAGACCACCGTGGCGCTGCTCGAAGCCCTGCCGCGCTCGAACCTGTCGCGCTTCCACGATCTGACGCTGTCTCCCGAGCATCTACGGGAAGTGCGCTACGCGGCGCTGCTGCACGACTTCGGCAAGATCGGGGTCCGCGAGAACATCCTGCTCAAGGCTAACAAGCTCACCGACGACCGGCTGGAGATCATCCATTACCGGGTGGAGCTGCAGAAGGAGCGCCTGCGGCGGCGGGCCGTCGAGCGGCAGCTCGAGCTGCTCCACCACCCCCGCGAGGACTACGACGTGGTCCGCCGGCGGCTGCAGCGCGACCTCGACACCGAGCTCGCCATGCTCGATCAGTACTTCGATTTCATCTCGCTGGCCAACCGGCCGACGCCCCTGGACGAGGGCGATTTCGCCCACCTGCGGGAACTGCGCGACTACGCGTTCCTGGAGCTCGACGGCACCCGTGACGGGCTGATCACCGATACCGACCTGGCGGCCCTGTCCGTGCGCCGCGGCAGCCTGACGCCGGACGAACGCCGTGAGATCGAATCCCACGTGACCCATACCCGGGACTTTCTCGCCGTGCTGCCCTGGCCGCCCGAGCTGGCCCGGGTGCCGGAGATCGCCGGCGCCCACCACGAGAAGCTGGACGGCAGCGGCTACCCGGACGGCCTGGTCGGCGAGCAGATCCCGCTGGCCAGCCGGGTGATGACGGTGTGCGACATCTTCGACGCCCTCACCGCCATGGACCGGCCCTACAAGTCGTCCATGAGCGTCGACACGGCCCTCGACGTGCTGGCCGACGAAGCCCGCCGCGGGCTGGTGGACGGCGACATCCTCCAGGTGTTCATCGACAGCGGTACCTGCCACATCACCCAGGCGGGCGGCGCCCGGCTGCGCCAGGCCGGCTGACCGGCGGCGCCGGCCCGGACGGCGTCACCAGTCGGTGACGATCGGCACCTCGACCCGGTAGTTCTCGAAGGCCAGCGTGACGCCGGCCTCGGTGATCGCCAGTATCTTCAGTCCCCGGATCCGGTCACCCTCCGACAGACGCTGGCCGTTGGCCACGATGGCGCGCAGGTCCCGGTCCTCGGAGTAGATGTGGGTCGAGAAGGCGATTCCCGGAAACCGCGCCCTGGTGCCCGCCGGTAGATCGGCCAGGGCGATGGTCACCGGTGCGGGCCGCGGCGGTGGCGCGGTCGCGGGTTCGGGGGTGGCCTCGGCGGTCGGCTCGGAGGCCGGCGTCGGCGCCGCGGCCGTGGTCGAGGTCGATGCCGGGGTCGATTCAGGTACGGCCGTTCTCCTCGCGTCCTGCGGCAGGCCCGCCGGCGACGCCGGGACGCCCGCATCCGGCCCGGGGCTCTCCGTGCCGTCCGGCGCCGGCTTCCACGGCGCGAACAGCCACCCCAGGAACGCCACGTTCACGGCCATGGCCAGCGCGAACAGGCCCGCCCACAGCCGGTGCCGGCGACGGTCCGCGTGCTGCCGGGCCAGGGATACCGCCGCCTCGGGATCCCGGGCGGCTTCCTGTTTCTTCAGGGCTTCCAGTACGAAGGACACGGCGTCACTCCAGCGTCGGCAGCTCGAAGTCGAGCCGCTGACCCAGGCGGATCCAGGTGGCCGGGCCGACGATGCCGTCCGCCAGCAGCTGCTCCTGGCGCTGGAACGTCACCACGGCCTCCTGCAGGGCCGCGTCGAAGTCCGTCGCGTCGGCGGCGCCGGTCAGCCCGGCGGCGTCGACGCCGGGCAGGTCGTCGCTCAGCTTGCCGAGCTGCTCGCGCAGCCAGCGCACGCTGGGGTGCCGGTCGCCCCGCTTCAGCGTGCCGGTGTAGTCCGGCGGCATGCGCCACAGCACCACGTAGCTGCCGAACCAGGCGTCCCGCAGGTCTGCCGGCGTGACGCGATGGGTGCGCCCGCCGAGGGTCAGGGTGAAAGTGTCGCCCGTGGCGCCGGTCACCGCGCCGTAGTAGGGGGTCGAGCTGCGATCCCAGAGCTCCAGAATCACCGGCAGATCGAGCCGGCGGATGTCGCTCCAGCTGCCCGTCCGGGACAGGCACTGCAGGCCCACCGAGGGCGCGAAGTTGCAGGGGATGGTCTGGTTGGTCCAGGCGCTCAGGTCCGCGCCCCAGCGCTCGAGCACGGCCTCGTAGGCCAGGCGCTGGGTCTCGAAGGCCGGCATGTCCGGGCGGGTCACGGGCGCCGGGGTGGGGGTGTCCGGGGGCGGCGCGGCCGCCGCCGGAGCGGGTTCCGACAGCTTCGGCCCGGCGCCGGCGTCGGTCACCACATCTCCTGACTCCGCGCCGGGATCTTCGGGCGCGCCCGTCTCGGGTTCTGGGGTCGTCGTTCCGGTGGCCGGTTCCGCCGGCATGGGCCGGGCAGGCGCCGCGTCCGTGACGGCGGAGGGCGCCGTCGCGTCTGCCGGGGCCGGCTGCTCGGCGGCGGGCGGCGTCGATGGCCCGGCATCCGGCGCCGATCCGCTCTGGGGCAGCAGGAAGTAGGCGAAGGCGGCGCCGGTGGCCAGCGCGGCGCCGGCGCCGGCGGCGATCCAGCGGCCGTAGCGCGGCCGGCGCCCGAGGACCTCTCTCGCCGCCTGGTCGACCAGACGGGCCGTCACCCGGTGGCGGCCTTCGGCGTAGGCGCCGAGCAGGGCCCGGTCGGCCACCAGGTTGATGATCCGAGGAATGCCCCGGGAGATGCGGTACAGCCGGCGCAGCGCCCCGCGGGAGAACAGGTGCGCGCCCCCGCCGGCCCGGGCCAGACGGTGCACGACGTAGGCGTAAGTGTCCTCCCTGGAGAGGCCGCCCAGGTGGTAGCGGGCGGTGACGCGCTGGGCGAGCTGCCGCAGCTCGTTGCGTGCCAGCAGGTCGCCGAGCTCGGGCTGCCCGATGAGGATGATGCGCAGCAGCTTGCGCTTGTCGGTCTCCAGGTTGGTGAGCAGCCGGATCTGCTCCAGCACGGCGGGGGACAGGTTCTGGGCCTCGTCGATGATCACCACGGTGCCGCGGCCCTGCTGATGCGTGGCCAGCAGGTGCCGGTTGAGCGCGTCGATGTACTGCTTCACCGACAGGCTGGCGCCGCGGGGGTAGCTCACGCCCAGCTCGTCGCACAGGGTTTCCAGCAGCTCCCGCACCGTCAGCCGGGGATTCAGCACGAAGGCCACGTCGAGGTCTTCGGGGGTCTGCTTGATCAGGTTGCGCAGCAGGGTGGTCTTGCCGGTGCCGACCTCGCCGGTGATGAGCACGAAGCCGCCATGGGAGAAGCCGTAGGTCAGGTGCGCGAGGGCTTCCCGGTGGCCGTCGCTGAGATACAGGAACGCGGGGTCCGGAGCGATCGAGAACGGTGTCTGGTCGAGCTGGAAGTGCGCTTCGTACATCAGTTCGCCAGGGCTTCGCCGTCGTACTCGGCCTCGAGCCGCCGGTCCTTGGCGCGCCACAGCTCGTCCACCCAGGGCCGCAGCGCCTCGCGCGCAGCCTCCGGCGTGTCGGCGGCGCGCACGGCATCCGGCAGGGAATGGCGCTCGACGATCACGTCGACGCGCGGGCATTCGCCCTGGAGGAGCGCCCAGAACGTCGGTACGCCGTCGGGGTAGATGAGGGTCACGTCCAGCACTGCGTCCATCCGGTCGGAGAGGGCCGTGATCACGTAGGAGGCGCCGCCGAGCTTGGGATTCAGCAGATGCCCGTAGCGGGGCGCCGCCTGGGCGGCGTGCTTGGCCGGCGTGAACCGCGTGCCCTCGAGGAATGCCAGAACCGAGGTCGGATGATCGCGGAATCCGCGGCAGGCGTCGAGGGTGGCCTCCCGGTCCAGCGCCGCGAGGCTCGGGTCCGTTTCGATCTGCTCGCGGGGCAGTCGGCGCACATAGGGGAATCCGAGGAACCACATGGCCACGCCGATCAGCGGCACCCAGATGAGCTGACGCTTGGTGAAGAACTTCAGGATCGGGATGTGGCCGCGCAGGGTGTTCTGGAGGATCAGGATGTCGGCCCAGCTCTGATGGTTGGCGACCACCAGATACCAGCCGTCCGCGCGCAGGCCGCCCTCCGGCAGGCGGACGTTGACGGTGGTCACGCCGAGCACCCGGAACATCAGCCGGTTGCCCGCCACCCAGCACTGGACGATGCCGTGCATGGCTCGGGTGAGCGCGGCGCGGAGCGGCGCCGGGCACACCACCCGGAGCAGTCCCAGCACGTACAGCGGGATGCAGCCGAGGATCGTGTCGACGGCGATCCACAGCATCGCGGCGATGCCTCGCAGCAGCTTCATTGTCCGATTTCCACGCCCGCGCCTATCATTCGGACATGCATTCTACCCCCTCGCGCGGTCGTTGGCGGGCGCGCCTCGCCGCCCTGGTGCTGCTGCCGGCCGTCGCCGGCTGTCAGACCGTCGCCTACTACGCCCACACGGCGCTGGGGCAGTGGCGGGTGCTGCAGGCCCGGGAGCCGGTGGAACGGGTGCTCGAGGACCTGGCGCCACGCCGTCACGACGACCCGGAAGCGGCCCGCCTGTACGAACGGCTCGCCTACAGCCAGGCGCTGCTCGAGTTCGCGGACCGCCGGCTGGCGCTGTCCGCCGACGGCCGCTATCGCACCTACGTGGCTCTGGACCGCGCCGCCGTGGTGTGGAACGTGTTCGCCGCGCCGCCGCTGTCCCTGGAGCCGCACCGCTGGTGCTACCCGGTGGTCGGCTGCGCGCCCTACCGGGGTTTCTTCGACGAGGCCTACGCCCGGCGCCGGGCGGAGGCCCTGGCCCGGCTGGGGCTGGAGACCCACGTCGGCCCGGTCGCGGCCTACTCCACCCTGGGATGGTTCGAGGATCCGCTGCTCAGTACCTTCATCGCCTGGCCGGAAGCCGATCTGGCGGCGCTGCTGCTCCACGAGCTCGCCCACGGCGAGGTGTGGGTCGCCGGCGACGTGGCCTTCAACGAATCGTTCGCCACCTTCGTCGGACGGCGGGGTCTGACCGAGTGGCTCGAGTCCCGGGACGAACGCGCCGCCCTGGCGGCACGGGCGAGGGCGGAGGCCGACCAGGCGCGTCTGCTGCGGCTGCTGGCGGAGCTTCGCTCGGCGCTGGCGCGCGTCTACCGGAGCGACCGGCCCCAGGCTGCCAGGCTGCATGCCAGGGCGCGGGTGTTCGCGGCGGCGCGGGCCTGTTACGCCGCCGGCCGCGAGCGCTTCGGCGGCGGCCGCTTCGACGGGCTCATGGCGGGGCTGAACAACGCCAGCCTCGTGTCTGTGGCCACCTACGAGGATCTGGTGCCCGGGTTCGAGGCCGTGTTCGAGTCCGCCGGCCGCGACTGGCCGGCGTTCTACCAGCGGGTCCGGGACATCGCGCGGCTCGATCCGGCCGAGCGCCGGCTGGCCCTGCGGCCCTCAGGCGACCAGCAGGTAGCACAGGGTGGCGATCACCACGGCGCCGAGCACGTTGAGTGCGAGGCCCTCACGGGCCATTTCCTGGATGGTGAACCGACCGCTCGAGTAGACGATGACGTTCGGGGCCGTGGCCACCGGCAGCATGAACGCGCAGGAGGCGCTCATGGCGGCCGGGATCATGAACAGCTTCGGGTCCATGCCGGCGCCCATGGCGCCGGCCGCGAGGATCGGCATCAGCAGTGTCGTGGTGGCGGTGTTGCTGGTGGTCTCGGTGAGGAACGTCACCGCCAGGCAGATGGTGATCATGATCAGGAACACCGGCAGCGTCGCCAGTCCGGACAGGCCGGCGCCGATCGTCTGGCTGAGGCCCGATTCGGTGAAGGCGGCAGCGATGGCGATGCCGGCGCCGAACAGGATCAGCATGCCCCAGGGAATCCGCGTGGCGGACTCCCAGTCGAGCAGGCGCTCGCCCTTGCCGTCCGGAATGACGAACAGGGCCGTGACCGCCAGGAACGCCACCATGTAGTCCTGTGAGTTGGCGACGTTCAGCAGCCCCGCCCAGCCGCCGAAGGGCTCCTGGCGGGTGATCCAGGCCACGGCGGTCAGCGCGAACACCACCAGCACGCGCCGCTCGGCCGTCGTCCACGGTCCGACCGGCGGCACGCTGGGGGCCGGGTGGCGGATCAGCCGGCGGGTCAGGTACAGCCCGATCAGCGGCACGAAGGCCAGCACCACCGGCACCGCCCACACCATCCAGCCGGCGAAGGTGATGCGTTCGCCCACCTGCTGCTCGTAGACCCCCATGAAGATGACGTTGGGCGGCGTGCCGATGGGCGTGCCGATGCCGCCCACGCTGGCGGCATAGGCGATGCCGAGCAGCAGCGGCTTCGCCAGATCCGGGTCCTCGGACTTCTCCAGCACCGCCAGGGCGACGGGCAGCAGCATCAGCGTGGTCGCGGTATTGGAGATCCACATGGACAGCATCGCCGAGGCGGCCATGAAGCCGAACACCAGGCGCCGGCTGCTGGTCCCGCCGAACGCCCGCACCATGGTCAGGGCGATGCGCCGGTGCGCGCCGTTCTTCTCCAGCGCCGTCGACAGGATGAAGCCGCCGAGCAGCAGCAGGATCAGCGAGTGGCCGTAGGACGCGGCGATGTCCGCCGGGGTGAGCACGCCGGTGAGGGGCAGCAGCGCCAGCGGCAGCAGCGAGGTGGCCGGGATCGGGATCGGCTCGAACACCCACCAGACGATGCACAGCACGGTGATGCCGGTGGTGATGGCCGCGTCGTGCTCGAATCCGGCGGCGAACATGAGGTATGAGGCCAACAATGCCACAATGGGGCCGGCGACCATGGCGGCGTTCTGCGTCGGCGTCGCGGAGGGGGTGGTGTTCTCGGACATCTACCCGGGCCTTCTTGCGGCGGGCCCGAGCGGCGGGCCCCGATTGCGTCGGTCGATTCGCCGAAGCGACGGTCCCGCGGAAGACGCGGCGGGCCCGCTGAATCGGTCGTTTCTCGGAAACGGTCTTTTCGCTCGAACGAGGCGGGCAAGGTTGCCAACGCCGCCACTGCAAAGCAACTATACGAAGCAGCATGACCCAGAGTTTCTACTGGTACGACCTCGAGACCTCGGGCACGGACCCGCGCTGGGACCGCATCGTCCAGTTCGCCGGCCTGCGCACCGACGCGGCGCTGAACGAGATCGGCGACGCGTGCAGCGTCTACGTCCGCCTGCCGGACGACGTGCTGCCCAATCCGGATGCCGCCCGGGTGACCGGGATCACCCCCGAGCTGACCCATGAGCAGGGCATCGGCGAGTGGCAGGCGCTCTCCCGCATCAATGCGCTGTTCGCCCAGCCGGGCACCTGCGTGGCGGGCTACAACAGCCTGCGTTTCGACGACGAGTTCGTGCGGCACGGCCTGTACCGGGCGCTCATGGACCCCTACGCCCGGGAATGGCAGCGGGGCAATTCCCGCTGGGATCTGATCGACCTGGTGCGGGCGGCCGGCGCGCTGCGGCGCGACGGCATCGAGTGGCCCCGGGACGACGAGGGCCTGCCGGTCTACAAGCTGGAGCTGCTGACGGTGGCCAACGGCATCGAGCACGGCCAGGCCCACGATGCCCTGTCCGACGTGCGTGCCACCGTGGCGCTGGCCCGGCTGATCCGCGAGGCCCAGCCCAAGCTGTTCGACTACTATCTCGGCTGCCGGGACAAGAAGTTCGTGCGCGGCCTGCTCGAGCCGTTCGGGGCGCGGCTGTGCGTGCACGTCACGGGCATGTACCCGCGGGACCGCTACGCCACGGCGCCCATCGTGTCCGTATGCCGTCATCCCACCAACGGCAACGCCATCATCGTGGCCGACCTGGCGCGGGACGTGGAGATGCTGGTGCAGGGCTCCGAGGACGAGATCCGGGAGGCGCTGTTCCGCCCGGGCGGCGGCGAGCGGCCGCCGCTGAAGGAGGTGCGCCTGAACCGCTGCCCGTTCGTGGCGGGCATCGAAGTGCTGGACGACGAGAACTGGTCGCGCCTCGGCTTCGACCGCAAGCTGATCGCCGAGCGCCAGCGCCGGCTGCAGAAGCCGGGCATCGCCCAGAAGCTGATGCGGGTGTTCGGCCGCGGCCCCCGGGAACCGGCGCCGGACCCGGAGGCCGCGCTCTACGACGGCTTTCTCGGCGACGCCGACCGCTCCCGCTGCGAGACTCTGCAGCGGCTGCTCGCCGAGGGCCGCTGGCAGGATCTGGACTTCTCCGACCAGCGCCTGGTGACGCTGGCCGGGCGGCTGAAGGCGCGCAGCTTCCCGGAGCTGCTCGACGCCGGGGAGCGGGCCGACTGGCAGGCCTTCGTGCGCGACAAGCTGCATGCCGACGAGGCGCCCTGGCTGACCCTGCCCCGGTACCGCGCCCGGCTGGCGGAGATGCGCGCCGAGTCGCCGGGCGACGATCCGCTGCTGGACAGTCTGGAGGCCCATGCGGCGCGGCTGGAGGGGCAGTATGGGGGTTGAGGGGGTGGAGGATCGCGATGGCCCGGACAGCAGCCGCTCGACCAGGCGCCGATCGCGGCCGGGAGGCCGCTCCCACGGCGTCCCGGCGAGCGCCCTCCCAGGCACCCCCCGTAGGAGCGGCCTCCCGGCCGCGACCCACCAGGCCCTGCCATGCCCCCGGCCCACCGGCCAACCCCCCGTAGGAGCGGCCTCCCGGCCGCGATCCGGACGGGAGCCGTGCATTGACTGAAACGCCCACCCCCTGCGTCGAATTCGATCACGTCAGCAAACGCTTCCGGCCGGACCAGGCCGTCCTCGACGACGTCAGCCTGTCCCTGCCCGCCGGCATCACCACCGCGGTGGTGGGCGCCAGCGGCAGCGGCAAGACCACCCTGCTGCAGCTCGTCAACGCGGTGCTGCGGCCGGAGTCCGGGGTGGTCCGGGTGTTCGGCGAGCCGATTCCCGACGGCGATCTGGTGAGCTTCCGGCGCGGTATCGGCTACGCCGTCCAGGGCGCCGGGCTGTTTCCCCACCTCACCAACCGGGACAACGTCGAGCTGCTGGCGAAGCTGTCCGGCTGGCCGCGGGAGCGGCGGGAAGCCCGGTTCGCGCTGCTGATGGAGCAGATGGAGCTGCCGCTGGACGTCGCGGAACGCTACCCGGACGCCCTGTCGGGCGGCCAGCAGCAGCGTCTCGGGCTGTGCCGGGCGCTGATGCTCGAGCCGCGCCTGCTGCTGCTCGACGAGCCCTTCTCGGCCATCGATCCGATCACCCGGATGGGCATCTACCAGACCTTCCGGAACGTGCAGACGCGGGAGGGCGTGAGCACCCTGCTGGTCACCCACGACATGCGCGAAGCCGTCCGGCTGGCGGGGCACCTGGTGATTCTGCGGGACGGCCGTGTGCTGCAGGCGGCGCCCACCGGCCAGGTGGTCGACGAGCCCGCGGACGATTACGTGCGTTCCCTCGTCACGGAGCAGCTCTGATGTGCGCGGTGGCGCGTCGCTGCTGCGTGGCCGCGCTCGCCGCCTGGTCGCTGCTGGCCATGCCGGCGGCGTCGGCGGCGACGGTCACCGTCGGCAGCAAGAACTTCAACGAGTCCTACCTGCTCGCGGAGATGGCCTCCCAGCTCCTCGAGCACGCCGGCTACGACGTCGAGCGCCGCTTCGGCCTCGGCGGCACGCTGATCTGCTACCAGGCCCTGACCGCCGGCGAAATCGACCTGTACGTCGAGTACACCGGTACGCTGAGCCAGGCCATTCTCGACCTGCCCGTGGACGCCGATCTCGCCGAGCTGCGGGACGCCGTGGCGCCGGCGGGACTGCTGCTGCTGCCGCCCCTCGGCTTCGACAACACCTACGCCGTGGCCATGAAGGCGTCCCGGGCCGCGGAGCTGGGTCTCGAGCGGATCGGCGATCTGCGCGGAGCGCCCCGGGACCTGCGGCTGGTGTTCAGCCACGAGTTCGTGGAGCGGGCCGACGGCTGGCCCGGGCTGGCCCGGGCCTACGAGCTCGACCGGCAGGTGACCGGCATCGAGCACGGGCTCGCCTATCAGGCCCTGGACGACGGCGCCATCGACGTGACCGACGCCTACTCCACCGACGGCGAGGTGGTGCGCTACGGCCTGAAGCTGCTGGAGGACGACCGCAGCTTCTTCCCGGAGTACCTGGCGGTGCCGATGGTGCGCGCCGACGTGCCGCCCGGCGTGCTGCGGGCGCTCGAGCAGCTCGCCGGCCTGATCGACGACGACACCATGCAGGCGCTCAACGCGGCCGTGGTGTTCGAGAAGCGCAGCTTCGCAGAGGTGGCCAACGGATTCCTGGCGGAGCAGGGTCTGGCCAGCATCCGGGACGGCTCCGGGATGCTCTGGTCGGCCCTCGCCCGTCACACGGTCCGGCATCTGGAGCTGACGGCGGCGGCGCTGGCCGCCTCGGTGATCGTCGCGCTGATCCTCGCGCTGGCGGTGTTCCGCCACCGGCTGCTGGCGCGCGGGGTCGTCTACTTCTGCGGCCTGCTGCAGACCATTCCATCGATCGCGCTGCTGGCGCTGATGATTCCCCTGTTCGGCATCGGCGTGCTGCCGGCGGTGATCGCGCTGTTTCTGTACTCGCTGCTGCCGACGCTGCGCAACACGGTGTCGGCGCTCACCACCGTGGACCCGACGCTGCTCAAGGTCGCCGAGGCCATGGGCATGACCAACGCCGAGCAGATCCGCTACGTGTACGTGCCGCTGTCGCTGCCGAGCATGCTCGCCGGCATCCGCACCGCGGCGGTCATCAGCATCGGCACGGCGACGCTGGCCGCGTTCATCGGCGCCGGCGGTCTCGGCGATCCCATCGTCACCGGGCTGGCGCTGAACGACACGGGCCTGATTCTGCAGGGCGCCGTGCCGGCGGCCCTGCTGGCGATCGTCACCGAGCTGGTGTTCGAGCTGATCGAGCGCCTGGTGCTGCCGGGGCACTTGCGGCCCCAGACCTGATCAGCGGGCGGGCAGGGTGGCCCGGTACGCGTCGTAGCTGGAGCGGCCCGGGTCGAAGTCCACGTCGGTGACGGCATCCCGGACCAGGGCCTGGAGCCAGGGCACGTTGCCCGGGATCTCGCTCGCCTCGGCCACCTTCTCGGCCCACGGATAGGACTCGTCGCCGAAGTAGTCCTCGGGGCTGTCGCCGCCGAACAGGCCCACCAGGCGGCCCTGCTCGATGCCGCGGCGGATGTCGGCGGGAGCGCCGTAGCGGCGCACGAAGTCGATCTGCCGCTGGCGCGCCCGCGGGTCGAGCAGCACCAGCCGCAGCACGGTGCCGTTGGCGCGCAGCATCAGGAATCCGGGCGGGTCGTTGACCAGGTAGTACTCGGCGATCTGCTCCTCCTGCATGAGCCGGCGCATCTGGATGGCCACGGACGGGTCGATCAGAAACCCGGGCGGGTCGATGGCCAGCGCCGTGCGCAGCCGCTCGAGGTACTGGTGGAAATACTCCCGCTCCAGCTCGGCGACGAAGGCCACCAGGGTCTCGACCGCGGTGGCCCGGTGCTTGGGGATGAACCGGTGGATCAGCCCCGCGTTGAACGCCTCGACGGCCTGCTTCTCGTCCGCGACGCCGGTGAGCATGGCGCGGCGGGCGTGGGGGTCGTTCATGCGGGCGCAGAGCTGCAGGCCGTCGACGTGCGGCATGGCGTAGTCGATGAGCACCACCGACACCCGGCGGAAGCGCTGCAGATGATTGATTTCCTGCTCGATCACCGACAGGTCGAGATGGATCAGCGCCTCCGAGTCGCCGTTGCGCGCCAGGGAGAAGCAGCGGTCCACCAGCGGCGGCAGATCGATGGGCTCGTTCAGGAACTCCAGCGCCGCCTCGGCGTGGGTGAATCCCCGGCAGGCGAGCGACGACGGCATGTCGAGCGTCAGGCTGCGCAGGAACGACTCGTTGTCGTCCACCAGCACCACGGTGGTGGGGTGGAAGTAGGGCGACAGGATGAACCGGTCGCGGCGCCTCATGACAGCAGGTCCAGCAGGGCCTCGCGCTTGGCGGCGCTCAGGCAGCGGTAACGACGGATGAGCTGTTCCTCCTCCTCGGACAGATCACGGTGCAGCAGCCGTTCGAACTGCTCGTGCATGGCCGGCGCCAGGGCGCGCTGCTCCTCGACGCCGGACAGCCCGCTGAACGACAGCTGCAGGCGCGCGACGATCTCGGAGTTGATGCTGCGCCGGTGATATTCGGCGGACTCCGCGAGCAGCTCGCGCATGGCGATCGGCAGGCGTACCAGGTACTTGTAGATTCGTTCTCCCACGGTCGGAAGCTCCAGCGCGGGTGTGCTGTCGCACACTTGGGACGGCCGCGAGCGCTGGATACTGCCGGATTCGGAGCGCTGGCGTGATGCCGCCAGGTTGGTCTGGTCGTCGACGCGCGACCGCACCCATGCCTTCGGTGTCTCCATCGACGGCGCGCCGGATGTCTCGATCGTTCGTTTCAATGTACACAAGCGCGCTTCACACCGGCAAGATGGCGATCTGATATCACGACGGGACGTTCATGCAGCCACTGCAACGGGGCAACATCCGCCTGGCGGCGACGATTCTGCTGATCCGCCAGGGCGGCGGCGGGCCCGAGGTGTTCATGATGAAGCGGCCGGGCGGCGTCGATTTCCCGGACCTGCACGTGTTTCCGGGCGGCAAGGTGGACGAGGCGGACTTCGCGCCGGAGCTGGTCTCCGGGCTGTCGCCGGCGGCCGCGGACCGGCTGCTCGGCATCGAGGCCGGCGGGCTGCGCTACTGGGTGGCGGCGATCCGCGAGTGCTTCGAGGAGTGCGGCGTGCTGCTCGCCTACCGGGACGGCGGGCTGATCCGCTGGGCCGGGGAGGACGAGATCGAGCGCTTCAACGGCTACCGCCAGCAGCTCATCGACGGCGAGCTCGGCATGCTGGAGGTCTGCCGGCGCGAGAACATCCGCCTGGCCGCCGACCGGGTGCTGTACTTCAGCCACTGGATCACGCCCGAGCAGGCGCCCCGCCGTTTCGACACCCGGTTCTTCATCGCCGCCATGCCGGACGACCAGCGGACCATCGCCCACGCCTGGGAGACGGCGGACGACGAATGGGTGCGGCCGCGGGACGCGCTGGCCGCCCATGCCGACGGACGCTGGCAGATGATCTCGCCGACCCTCACCACCCTGGCGAGCATCGCCGATCATCCGGACGTGCCGTCCATTCTCGACACGGTCCTCGCCGAGGAGCACCTGGTGGAGCTGACCGACGCGCTCCGGGCGCAGGGCATGCACGCGCTGCGATGAGCTGGATACTCGAACTGGCCGGCGTGTCCCTGAGCTACGCGGACGGCCGGGCCCGTCGCCGGGTGCTGGCGGGCGTCGATCTCTCCCTGTCGGCCGGCGAGGTGGTGGCGCTGCGCGGGCCCAGCGGATCCGGCAAGACCACCCTGCTGAACCTGGCCGCCGGGCTGGTGCTGCCGGACGCGGGCAGCGTGCGGCTGAACACGGCTGGCGGGGTGCGCACCGTGTCCGGCGAAGACGAGGCCGGCCGGGCGGCCTGCCGGCGCGATCACATGGGCTACGTGTTCCAGTTCTTCAATCTCGTGCCGACCCTCACGGTGCGCGAGAACGTCCTGCTGCCGCTGGAACTCGCGGGCCGGGAGGCCCTCGCCGAGCGTGCCCTGGCGCGGCTCGAGACGCTCGGCCTGGGAGACCGTGGGGACGACTTTCCCGAGCGGCTGTCCGGCGGCGAGCGGCAGCGGGTGGCCATCGCCCGGGCCCTGGCCCACGAGCCCGCGCTGGTGCTCGCCGACGAGCCCACCGGCAACCTGGACGCCGCCAACGCGGCCAACGTGGCCGGGCTGCTCTGGCAGGAGGTCCGCCGGCTGGGCGGCGCGCTGCTGGTGGCCACCCACGACGAAGCCATCGCGGCGCGGGCCGACCGGGTCGTCGATCTGTCCGGCGGGGCTGCCGACGGGGTCGCCGACCGGGCCGCCGGCGGCTGACGGCGGCGGCGTGTCGCTGCTCTTCACCAGCCAGTTGCGGTTTCTGGCCCGGGCGCCCTGGAGCGCCGCGACGGCCCTGGTGGGCGTCGCGCTGGGGGTCGCGTCGGTCGTCGCCGTGCACCTGATCGGCGCCGAGGTGC
>MDTG01096215.1_pt1 | contig 15791 bp, 17 predicted proteins | sample 811421 | NCBI WGS metagenome assembly MDTG01 (sample SAMN05326645, study PRJNA326480) | marine metagenome | isolation source: seawater | place: Pacific Ocean: South East | collected 2011 | reverse complement strand
GGGATACTAATTTACGTCATGGCAAGATTTACATTTAAGTTTGCTGTGGGTGCCATAGCAGCTATTGTACATGACGTATTGGTGACAGTGGGGTTTTTTTCCATTGCGCAATTAGAGTTTGATCTAACAGTTCTTGCGGCAATTCTAGCTGTAATAGGTTACTCGTTGAACGACACCATTGTGGTCTACGATAGAATTCGTGAGAACTTCCGGCGGCTGAAGAAAGATAAAGATGCCTATTTTGTTATTAATGGTTCCTTAAATCAGACTCTGTCTCGAACGCTTGTTACTTCTGGAACGACTTTAGCAGTTGTCCTGTGCCTATATATTTTTGGGGGTGAAATGATCCGGGGATTCTCCATTGCTCTCGCTGTAGGAATTTTGATTGGCACATATTCATCAATATACATTGCCAGCAGTGCCTTGATTACTATGCAGGTTTCGAGGCAGGACTTGCTATCAGAGAGTCGAGAAGAAAAATCGATCAAAGAGAGTGAGTCTTTCTTGGATAGCAAATAAAGTGTACTACGTTGGAATCGGCTCAAATTCTTTTTGATGGGAATATAACCGGACTAGAGAACCGTATAAAAGAATTGGCTTCTGCCAGGAGTTTTGACGGACGGATAATTAATGCTAGTCATCTAAAAGACAGCGAAGTGTTGATTGTCAGATCGGTGACAAAAGTAGATAGAAAATTGCTGGAAGGTAGCAGAGTCAAGTTAGTTTGCTCTGCTACTGCGGGGCTCGATCATGTCGATGTTGATTATTTGGCAAAATCGGGAATAAATTTTTTCTCTACCCCAGGTTGCAATTCCAAGGCGGTAATGGAGTACACGATTAATTGCGTTTTTTCCTATGCTGCTTCTCGAGGATTATCTCCTTTTGCGCTTAAAGTTGGGATTGTTGGGTATGGAAATGTTGGAAAACAAGTAGCAAAGATTCTTGATAACTTGGGAATAAAGACTCTGATAAATGATCCTCCTTTGCAAGAGAGAAATAGCAAATCTGCTACTTTCTCTACAATGCAAGATATCTTGGATTGCGATGTAGTAACTTTGCATATTCCATACAATGAGGCAGGAAGGTTCCCGACTAAAGATTTATTTGATGAAGAAAAACTTAAAAGATTGAGAAGGTCAGCGCTCATCATTAATACTGCAAGGGGTGGGGTGATAAATGAGTTGGATTTATTAAAGGTGATCAAAGAGAGAGATGATTTGTACGTCGCGCTTGATTGCTGGAGCGGCGAGCCTAAAATAAATATCGGCTTGGCTGGAGTAGTTTGGAGGGCATCTCCCCATATTGCTGGTAGTAGTTTAAGTTCCCGAGAGAACTCTGTCTCGGTATTGGTTCGGAGATTAAAGGAACATTTTGGTTTCACAAGTGGGGTCTTGAAAAATTCAGAAAGACTCAACATCCGATGGAAGCCGATAATTCTCCAAGAACCAGAGAACTTGGTTAATCTTCTCGAGATAGTAATGCCACTAGATGATATGACTTCTGAGATGAGGCAGTTGGAGGCTGATTCTTCAGGTGATTCTATAGGTAGGCTGTTTGATGAACTAAGGAAAAAATATAGTGATCGAAGAGATTTTTGTTTTTACATAGTGGAAACTATCTCCAGAAAAAAAGAGTTATTTGCGAAACTTGGTTTTGGAATAAGGACATAATGGCGACCAAAATTTAATCCAGAAGTCAGAGGTCATAATGAATAAAAAAACAATGATTGGCACCCCATTACGCGAGAATGCCACCCGTCTGGTGTTGATGGGTTCTGGTGAGTTAGGGAAGGAGGTTGCGATAGAAGCAATGCGACTAGGATTGGAAGTGGTAGCTGTAGATCGATATGCCAACGCACCTGCTATGCAAATTGCTCACAGATCTCATGTCATTGATATGCAAGATCCAGACAGCTTAAAGAGGCTAATCGAGCTTGAGAAACCAGATTTTCTCGTTCCCGAGATAGAAGCAATTGCTACCAAGGTTTTGGTAGACATTGAAGCTCAGGGATCGACCGTCTGTCCCACAGCAAGGGCGGTCAACCTCACAATGAATAGGGAGGGGATTAGGATGTTGGCGGCAGAGGAGCTCGGCCTGCCTACTTCTCCTTATCTATTCGCAGGAACTCAAATAGAGTGTGTCGAAGCTGTTCAGGAAATTGGTGTCCCCTGCATTGTTAAACCAGTAATGAGCTCTTCAGGAAAGGGACAAGTTCTTCTTAGGAATCAGAGTGATGCGACGTCGGCTTGGGATAAAGCTGTATCTGAAGGGAGAGGTAATGATGCTAGGGTAATAGTTGAGGGCTTTATTGATTTTGATTTTGAGATAACTCTACTTACAGTAAGGCATAGCGGAGGGACTCTATTTTGTAGACCGATAGGTCATACCCAGATGGATGGCGATTATCGGGAATCGTGGCAGCCACAAAACATGTCCCACGAAGCACTGCAGAAAAGTTACCAAATTGCTGAAACTGTTACTAAAAGTTTGGGGGGCTGGGGTGTTTTTGGAGTAGAGCTTTTCGTGAAGGGAGACGAAGTCTGGTTTAGTGAGGTGTCTCCTAGACCGCATGATACTGGTCTCGTTACTTTAGTTAGTCAACGTGTGTCCCAGTTTGCCTTGCACGTAAGGGCTTTGCTTGGCGTGGACCTGAGTGAAGTGGAGCTAGGAGACTTATGCGGAGCTAGTGTTGCTATTTTAGGAGAGGGCGATGGTACAGCTATAGAGTATAATGGCTTATCGGAAGCGTTATCGGTACCTTCTTCCGATTTTCGAATTTTTGGAAAACCGGAAGTGGTTGGCAAGAGACGGTTAGGTGTGGCCTTAGCGACAGGTCCAGATGTTAGGGTGGCTAAGGAAAATGCAAATCTTGTAGCCGCAAGTGTGAATATAGAAATCAAGCCTTAATGCGAAGATATAAACTAGCTTGTTGTTCCCTATGAAATAGCCTACCTTTTGGTATATGTGGAATATTTGTTGAGAATGACATAACCGGGTAAAGGTTTGCTCCCAAGGTTTAATATCGGCAAAATAAGATATGGATTTTTAAAACGAGGTGTACTTTGAATATGAAATTTTTTCCAGTTGTGTTGGCCAGCTTTTTTTTCCTCAACCAAAGTTTTGCGGAAAGTCAGGTTTTGAAACCAGAAAAAATTATAAAGAGCACCACCGAGCAGGTGCTTGAGAGGCTTGCAAGAGATAAGGAAGCGCTAAAAAATAATCCCGGAGAGATGTTTCGACTTGTGTCTGATTTGATTTTTCCACATTTTGATTTCGGTGTGATGTCTCATTTTGTCATGGGAAAGAATTGGAAAGAGTTAACTGACGAAAAAAGACAAGAGTTTATGGACCAGTTCCGTAAGTTGCTTGTCCGAACCTATGCTTCCGCGCTTCTTGAATTCTCTGATCAGGAAATAAGTTATATTCCGGATGATAGTGGAGGCCAAGCTAAGACTGCAAAGGTGCTGCAGCAAATTGATACAGGAACCGGAGAGCCGATGCTAATTTCTTACAGACTCCATAATCGTAACGTTGATTGGAAAGTTTTCGATGTTTCAGTAAGTGGGGTGAGCTTGGTTAAAACCTACCGAGCATCTTTCCAATCCATTGCCAATTCGGAAGGAATAGATGGGCTTATACTATCTCTTAAGGAAAAAAATGAGAAATTCGGTAACCTATAGTATTTAGGGGTTTTTAAATTTTTGATAAAGTGGAAAATTTTATGGAAAGTTCTGAAATTCAACGAATGATATCCGAAGGTATACCCGATGCAGAGGTGCATGTTGATGGGGACGGGTCTCATTTTATTGCGAGAGTGATATGTGAAAAATTTGACGGACTGCCGTTAATTAAACAACATAAGATGGTTTATGCAACTCTTGGAGAGACTATGGGTGCTGATATCCACGCTTTGTCAATTCAGACTTATACCAGACAATCATGGGAAAAAGCTCAATTGTTTAAGGTCAATTAAGGCGGTAGTTTCAGAGTGGATAAACTTATTATCCGGGGCGGTATCCCTCTTACCGGAGAGGTTAATATTTCCGGCGCGAAAAATTCTGCCTTACCCATACTAGCCGCTGCTCTACTGGCGGAAGAACCTGTCAGGATAGGGAATGTGCCCCACCTGCACGACGTGACTACGACAATGGAGCTTCTAGGTAGGATGGGGCTCTCTCTTACAGTAGATGAAAAAATGACGGTTGAAGTTGATAGCACTTCGATAAATAATTTTTTTGCCCCCTACGAATTGGTAAAAACGATGCGCTCATCGATTTTGGTTTTGGGACCTTTGCTTTCGAGGTATGGGCGAGCTGAAGTTTCTCTTCCAGGCGGTTGTGCTATAGGAGCTAGACCGGTAAACCTGCACTTGCAAGGTCTAGAGGCGATGGGTGCAGAATTATCTGTTGAATCGGGATACATAAAAGCGAAAACCAAAGGATTGAGAGGTGCAGAAATTATACTTGATATGGTCACTGTGACTGGTACCGAAAACCTACTCATGGCGGCTACTTTAGCGAAGGGAACCACAATCATTAAGAACGCTGCGCGGGAGCCGGAAGTGGTCGATTTGGCAAACTTTTTGCAGAACATGGGAGCGATAATAGAGGGTGCCGGTTCCGATACGATTAAAATTCAGGGAGTCTCAAGCTTATCAGGTACTGAGTATCACGTACTACCTGACCGGATTGAGACTGGAACCTTCTTGGCTGCTATTGCGATGACGGGAGGTAAGGGAAGGCTAAAGAGAACAAGACCAGATCTGTTGGTATCAGTTCTGTCTAAACTTCGTGAGGCCGGATGTAAAATTGATACGGGCGAAGATTGGATAGAATTGGACATGGTTGGTCGCGAATTACGGGCTGTTGATATTCATACGGCTCCTTATCCTGGATTTCCGACCGATATGCAAGCTCAATTTACCGCGCTAAACTGTGTCGCTAAAGGAAGCGCTACCGTTACTGAGTCAGTCTTTGAAAATCGTTTCATGCATGTTTTAGAATTGCAGAGAATGGGGGCCGATGTGAGATTGGAAGGAAATACTGTAGTAACAAAAGGGAGCGGTTCCCTGACAGCCGCACCTATGATGGCTACAGACCTTAGGGCTTCTGCGAGCTTGGTCTTGGCAGGTCTCACCGCTACTGGGGAGACTGAGGTTGATAGAATTTATCACATTGATCGCGGGTATGAGACCATAGAGGAGAAGCTCTCCAAATTGGGAGCCAAGATAAAAAGAATCCCAGGGTAAAAAATACGGTATCTGCTTAAACCAAAATCTAGCTAACAAGTATTTATGAAATCAAATAAGAGCACAACATCTTCTAACTTAACTTTGGCAATCGCTAAGGGGAGAATCTTTGAAGAGGCACAGGAACTATTGGAGAAGTCTGGGATAAAGATTTTAGATTATTCTTCGAAATCGCGAAAACTTACTTTACAAACAAATCATAAAAATCTGCAGATTTTGATTGTAAGGGCGGGAGATGTGCCGACGTATGTCGATCATGGGGCAGCCGACATGGGTATTACCGGCAAAGATGTGTTACTTGAATCTAGCGCGAAAAATTTTTATGAAATATTAGATCTAGGCATATCGAAGTGTAGAATGATGGTAGCCTGTAAACAAGGATTCAGCGACAGAGGAATAACTACTAGGGTAGCTACCAAATACCCCAAGGTTTCAAAAAAGTATTTTTTGGAAAAAGGAGTGCAAGCGGAAATAATCAAACTGTCAGGCTCAATGGAATTAGCGCCTTCCTTAGGCTTAGCTGATCAAATAGTTGATCTCGTCGATACTGGGATTACTCTTCGAGAAAATGGTTTAGAAGCTACCGATTTGATTTTCGATGTCAGTTCTTATTTGATTGTTAACAAATCTTCTATGAGAATATTTCGAGAGAAAATTCAGGATTTTATTCAAACTTTGGATTTAAGATTAGAGGGTTGATCATGGGAAAATTAGTAGATCAGCTAGTTTCTTCTGAAGGTGGATTTGATAAAGCTTTGAAAAAATTAGTGGAAGGTAGAACTCCTGGAAAAAATATCGAGGTCTCAAAAGTAGTAGATGAGATAATCGAGTCTGTTCGCTCAGAAGGGGACTCGGCGTTGTTGCGTTACACTAATGAATTTGATCATCGTCGAATTATGTCTCCCCAAGAGTTGATCGTTACAGTTATGGACGAGAAAAAAAAGCTTGCTGGTCCGTTGCTCGATTCTTTAGAAAAAAGTTTTAAACGTATTACTGCATTCCATGAGAAGCAGAAGGATTGTTCTTGGGAGTTTATTGATGACCTGGGTATTGTTTTGGGCCAAAAGGTGACCCCGCTGGATTCCGTGGGAATCTATGTGCCAGGAGGAACTGCTTCATACCCATCTTCAGTATTTATGAATGCAATACCGGCGATGGTAGCCGGGGTGCCGGAAATAGTGATGGTGGTCCCCGCCCCAGCGGGTGTCGTTTCTGAAGCTGTTCTGGGCGCGGCTGAAATGTGTGGTATAACCAGAGTTTTCTCAATAGGTGGTGCTCAAGCTATAGCAGCTCTGGCATTTGGTACGGAAACTGTACCTAAGGTTGATAAAATTGTTGGACCAGGAAATATGTTTGTTGCTGAGGCAAAGAGAAAACTTTATGGAACTGTTGGAGTTGATATGGTTGCAGGGCCTTCAGAGATCGTTATTTTATGTGATGGCACAACTGGAGCAGACTGGGTAGCAATGGATTTAATGGCACAGGCTGAACACGATGAAAATGCTCAAGCAATATTGATCTCAACTGAAAAGTCCTTTCTACAGGATGTGGAAAAAGAGCTTTCTTTGCTCGTTGAAGACCAGCCCCGTTCAGAGATAATTCTCAAGTCTTTAAAAAATAATGGAGCGCTTATTCAGGCGCGCGATTTGGGTGAAGCTATAGAAATAGTTAACTATATTGCTCCCGAACATTTAGAGCTTTCAATGCAAAACCCTAGGAAATATCTTCCTAGGATAAAACATGCCGGGGCTATTTTCATAGGTAAGTACACTCCGGAATCTTTTGGAGATTATTGCGCGGGACCTAACCACGTTTTGCCTACTTCCGGGAGTGCTCGATTCGCATCGCCCTTAGGAGTGTATGATTTTCAAAAACGCACCTCAATCATAGAGTGTAACGCAGAGAATGCTGTGGAAATGGGGTCAGTGGCTTTTAATATTGCAAATGCGGAAGGATTAACTGCTCATGCTAGGTCAGCTTTAATGAGAACAAACTCAAAATGAATCTTGAGAAAAGGATAAGTAGGTTAGTCCCCGAGCGATTACAGAGATTAAAGCCCTATAAGACCGAGTCGGCGTCGGGGTTGGTAAAATTAGATGCCATGGAATTACCTTTTCCGTTAGATGCTACGATTGCAGAATCACTTTATCGTGCGATAACTGAGGTGGAATTGAATCGCTATCCTGAATCTAGACCTCAGGTGATACGAAGTCTACTTTTAGCTGAAAACCAATTAGGCGCTAGAATAGATGTTTCACTGGGGAATGGTTCTGATGAGTTGATTCACTTGCTCTGTCTATTGATGTGTAAGAATGATCAATCTACTGTCCTCTGTCCTAGCCCAACTTTCTCGGTGTACAAAATGGCTGCGGAGATAGTTGGTTTGAGATACGCCGAGATTGATAATTCGCCAGACGATTTTAGTTTAGATTTTGGGAATATGATGACGGCTATAGAAAGAGATGAGCCAGCTCTAATTTTCTTGGCGAGTCCAAATAACCCAACGGGAAACTCAATTTCTAAAGCCGAAATTGAGGCTATTTGCCTAAAGAGCAGAGGGTTAGTGGTTCTAGATGAAGCCTATTGGCGATTTGCGGGTGAGAGTTTGGTGTCTTTGACTGAAATCTTTGAGAATTTATTAGTGTTGCAAACCTTCTCGAAAATCGGTTTTGCCGGACTGAGGATGGGAATGTTGTTTGGCCAAAAGCCATGGATAGATTTGATAGAAAAAATCCGCATGCCTTACAATATAAATTCATTTTCTCAGGTAGGAGCTTTGTTTGCCCTTAATAATAAGACGTTAATAAAGAGCAATATTGAATGGTTAAGAAAGGAAAGAAACTGGATGTTTGACCAGTTGAGTAAGATAAATTCGGTGAAAGTTTGGCCGAGTGAGGCAAATTTTTTTCTAATAAGGTTGACAGAGCGGTCAGGTTCTTCAGCTTTTTTGCACTTAAAAAGAAAGGGGTTTTTAGTCAAAAACTTAACAGGTTCACATCCTACCCTAATGGACTGTTTGAGAGTGACGATAGGGAGTCACGACGATAATATGGGGTTTCTAACTGCACTTAGAGAACTTTGTCATTAAGTCGTAATTATAGTTTGGACCAAATCTTTCCTGTTCAATAACTTTCCTTATTTCGGGTAAATAAAAACTTTAATTAGTGATACAATAAAGCGAATCCTTTGGAGAGGCGTGAAGTAATTTTATTGTGACGTAAATCACAGGGAAACCATCGAGATAATTTGATAGTTCGTCTACCTCTTTTAAGAAAAGGAGGACATTGGTCCTGGTCGAATAAAAATATGCGGAGTGATAATTAGAACAATGAGTGACAATTCAACCGATAAGAGCAGAAGGGAGTTTTTAACCGGCACAACCGCTCTTCTTGGAGGGATCGGTGCGAGTGTGGCGGCCATTCCTTTTCTCTCATCCTTCCAGCCTAGTGCAAGAGCGAAAGCGATAGGCGCCCCGGTAGAGGCTGATATTAGTAGTTTAGAGCCAGGTCAACGTATAATCGTGAAATGGAGAGGTAAACCCGTCTGGATTGTTAGACGTACAGAACAACAGGTAGAACAGTTAAACGTATTCGAAAGCGATATGCTACAGGATCCTGAATCAGTGGCGTCTGAGCAACCTGAGTTTGCTCAAAATGCTTGGAGGTCGGATAATTCTGAATATCTGGTATTAGTTGGGATTTGTACCCATCTGGGCTGCTCTCCAAATTTCTTTCCCGGAATGGATAACGTCGCGATGGGCGAAGATTGGAAGGGAGGCTTCTACTGTCCCTGTCATGGGTCTAAGTTTGATTTGGCAGGGAGAGTTTATGCGGGAGTGCCTGCACCCACCAATATGGCAGTACCGCCTTACAGATTCTTATCCGACAATCGAATACTCATTGGAGAACTCGACGGAGAAAATGCATGAACACGGTTATTAAAGGAATTACCGGCCTAAGAAACTGGGTGGATGATCGGTTTCCACTGATGACCTTATGGAACGATCACATGGGCAACTACTACGCGCCCAAAAATTTTAATATCTGGTATTACTTTGGCGTTTTTTCGATAGTAATGTTAGTAAATCAGATTCTTACAGGAATATGGCTAACGATGAGTTATAAACCATCCGCGGCCGAAGCCTTTGCCTCTGTAGAATTTATTATGAGGGATGTTGAATGGGGATGGTTAATTAGATACTTGCATTCGACCGGTGCCTCCTTCTTTTTTATCGTGATATATCTTCACATGTTTAGAGCGTTACTCTATGGTTCATATAAAAAGCCCAGAGAGCTACTTTGGATCTTGGGGATGTTTTTGTACCTAAGTCTAATGGCGGAGGCTTTTTTCGGGTACCTGCTTCCTTGGGGGCAGATGTCCTACTGGGGAGCCCAAGTTATTATAAGCCTTTTCGGAGCGGTACCTTTTGTTGGAGAAACACTCTCTACTTGGATTAGAGGAGATTATGTGGTTTCTGATGTGACTCTAAACAGATTCTTTGCTCTTCATGTCATTGCCCTTCCTTTAGCAATTGCAGGATTAGTGGTTTTGCACATCTTAGCTTTACACGAGGTTGGTTCTAATAACCCCGACGGGATAGAAATTAAAGAAAATAAAGGCTCCGATGGCAAACCTGTTGATGGTATTCCTTTTCATCCCTACTACACTTCGAAGGATTTCACTGGGATTATATTTTTCCTTATAATTTTCTCTGTAGTAGTTTTTTTCGCGCCAGAGATGGGAGGGTATTTCTTAGAGCATAACAACTTTGTTCCCGCAAACCCAATGGCGACGCCGGAGCATATTGCGCCAGTGTGGTATTTTACACCTTATTACTCCATTTTAAGGGCTAACACGGTCAATTTCTTTTGGGTCCCCGCTAAACTTTGGGGTGTTGTATTTATGGGTGCTGCTGTGATGATCTTCTTTTTGCTTCCTTGGCTCGATCGTAGTCCGGTGAGATCTATGAGGTACAGAGGTTGGATGTCAAAGATGGCTCTTACAATTTTTGTAATATCCTTTCTGATTTTGGGATATCTTGGTGCCTTGCCCCCAACGCCAGCGAGAACTATTGTTGCTCAATTTTTTACCATTGTTTATTTTCTCTTCTTTCTTTTAATGCCGGTGTATACCAGTTTCGACAAAGTTAAGCCACTTCCGAAAAGGGTTACGACAAATGACCATTAAAGCGATTTTTATCCTTTTGCAATTAGCTATAGGCGTTAACGTCCTAGCTGCTGGCTCAGGTGGTGCCGAGCTATTAGACGCGAATGTAGATATTGGGCATCAGAACTCGCTACAAAGAGGTGCGCAAACCTACTTTAATTACTGTGCTGGTTGTCATTCAATCAAGTATATGAGATATAATCGAATGGCAGGCGATCTTGGTTTGTCAGAGGAAACTGTCAAAAAAAACCTAATGTTTGCAAATCAAAAAATAGGCGATAATGTAAATGTTTCCATGAGTCCAGATGAGGCGGCGGAATGGTTTGGAGTAACACCCCCAGACCTTTCAGTAATCTCTCGAGTTAGGGGAGAAGATTGGCTTTTTTCATTTTTGAACGGATTTTACGTGGATTCTTCAAAACCAACTGGAGTAAACAATCTATTTTTTAAAGATACCGCTATGCCACATGTCCTTTGGGAGTTGCAGGGTTATAGAACACTTAATGAGGCTGATTTGCAACAGGTAACCTACTCGTTCGAGACCGTTGTTCCTGGGAAGTTGACGCAACCCGAGTATGAGGAATTAACTCGTGATCTGGTCTCATTTTTAGTATACGTGGGAGAGCCTGCTCGATTAGTTCGTTACAAGATAGGATTCTGGGTAATAGCATTCTTGAGTCTTCTTTTCATCTTTGCTTATCTCACCAAAAAAGAAATCTGGAAGGATGTAAATTAACATGTCTACCGTTACTAATAGACGTTCTGTGATGACCCTTTTTGCTGATCCCAAAGACCTGCAGGGGCACAGTGTGCGGTTGGTTCTAATGGAGAAAGACATCAATGTGGAAATAAATTACGTAAGTGATGAAAACAAACCAGAAGACCTAAATACACTTAACCCATATGGAAAACTTTTGACGTTAATTGATCGAGACTTGGTATTGTATGATTCTCAGATAATGATGGAATATTTGGATGAGCGATATCCTCACCCTCCTCTAATGCCCGTTGACCCAGTTGCCAGGGCTGCAAATAGGCAATTAAGGTACAGAATCAGCCAGGATCTTTTTTCGCTCGCTTTTGATATAGAGAACGGCGATGATCTCTTGTCGGAGAAAAGTAAGAAATTGTTGAGAGATAACCTATTAATACTTGCACCAATTTTTGACCAATTTAAATATTTCATGTCAGACGAATTCTCTTTGGTAGATCTTTGCATGTCTACAATCCTTTGGAGGCTAGAGCACTGGGACATTCGTTTAGGAACGCCTGGAAAGCAGTTGACTAAATATAGCGAACAGATATTCGAGATGGAAACATTCCAAAGCAGTCTTTCAGATTTTGAAAGAGAGATGAGAGTTTAGGACTTGCACCCAGCTATTCCCTATGTCTTCAGAGCAATTCTGGCCTGGATAAGTGACGAGAATCATACACCTTATATTGTCGCTGTAACTGATAAAACAGGGATTCAGATTCCACCAGGAGCTGCGCGGGAGAACTACATCACTTTAAATATCGGTCCCGATGCAGTTAGAGACTTTGAAATAAACGACGAATTCGTTGCCTTTAACGCGAGATTTGCAGGAGTCGCGCGGGAGGTGGTGATTCCTTTAGATGCCATACACATGATTTATGCTTTCGAAACCCAGGCTGGTGTGATGATAAAAGATGGCAGGGTGATCGAACTAACGCCATCCTCTCCAGCTGAGTTTTCAGCAAAGGGCTCTAAAGATAAGAAGAAACCTGTGCCTAATTTAAAGCTCGTAGAGTAGTCGGACAGCAAAAAAGCAATTCAAAGCAGTTCCCAAAGTGACACCACCTTTTGTACTCCAGGTGTTTTCCGGGCAATACTTGAAGCGGTGCTTGCCTGTTTTTTTGTTAATACCCCTAGTAGGAAGACTACGCTGTTCTCTGTGACTACCTTTATCCTGTCTGCTTCGACGTTTTTATCTTTTCTAAAAATGGCGGTTGCCAGAATTCGAGTCTTCACCTTAGTGGTTAGGTAGCTATCATTCGACCGAGAAATCATGGAGCTCGGAGCAGCGATGGAAAGATAATCATGAACTTTTTTTACTTTCCGAATTTTACTGGCGCTATTCACCACTTGATCGCGCAGAGCTTTAGAGGGTACTTGTCCAGTCAATAGTAATGTCTCGTTATAACTTGTAGCATTTACGTTGGTTTTCTCTTTTAACTCCGGATCTTTTTTCAGAAACCCTGAGACTTTTCTCTCGATGGAAAAATCCTCAATGAAAGTACCGGTCGTTCGGTATTCGTTTATACCTACACATCCACTGAGAACAAAAAAAAGTGCTAGACAAATTATCTTCATAAATTTCTTGTAAATCATAGGCTAATCATAAATCTTTAGATCAACTATAGCGCAAATACAATGCAACATCATTATGTGGCTTTCTTGAATTCTGGCAGTCGACTGACTAGGAACGCGCAACTCTAAGTCGGTTTCAGTCAATTTTAGTGCAGCCTCCCCACCATCTTTTCCGCTAAGTAAAACGACACTCATTTTGTGCTCTTGGCCGGCGGTAATAGCGTTAGTTATGTTTTTTGAATTTCCGCTTGTAGTTATAGCCAGAAGCACGTCTCCTTCATTACCTAAAGCTCTAATCTGTTTCTCAAAAATACTATCGAATGAATAATCATTGGCTATGGAGGTTATTGTGGAGGTGTCAGTGGTCAACGCGATAGCAGCTAGCTCTTTTCTTTCTCTCTCAAACCTATTAAGAAGTTCTGCAGAAAAGTGTTGAGCGTCGGCTGCCGATCCTCCGTTTCCGCAGCATAAGATTTTGTTACCCAAAGAAACGGTATCTGAGATAATCTCACCGGCTTGAGCTATTCTATCAGCACATTGCGAAGCGCAAAGCGATTTGACTTTAATGCTTTCCTCAATAATTGACCGGACTAATTTTTTGTTTTCCACTTTTCTGACCTACTGTTATAGAACTGAATGTCATTATCACCTTGACATGCTAACGTTGATTTATTTATGTCTTGGTGTTTTTCTTTCGAGCCTTTCCATTTTGAAACTTATACCATTTCAAATCTCGTCGAATTACGTTGTCTGGGCCTACCCATAAAGAGCCGGTGGCGCCAGGAACGCGAAGCGTGGGAGAGAGATCCATTTTTTTTAAAAAAGGTAGTATATTGTAAGCGTCCATCCCAAAGGCAAAAAGTCGAGGGTAATCCACCGCAGGGTGAGAGGTGTCCTTGAGAATTTTCCTTAGGAAAAAATCCTCTTCGGCTGTAACCCAAGGAGCATCACCAAAGATTAGCCCTTCTAAATCTTTTTTGTTCGCCTGAATGTTAACCTCAGAAAATACATGTGAACTTGAAAAAATAGGTATATTTTCAGCCTTATGAAACCTAAGCTGAGGTAGTATTTGGCGTGCTTGGGCTTCGTTTGCTGCCATGACTATTATATCAATATCATCACGTCTCCGGTATTCAAATTGAAGTTTCGTCCCCAATAATCCACGAATTAGATTTTTTCGCGCAATACTATGATTTATATTTAGCGCTTTTTTAATCAACTTAGAATAATCCGACTTGTTAGGGTCGAATGAGATCTCTGACACCACTTCTCCGCCAAGCTTACGCCATGTTTCTCTGTAGGTTTGAGAGATTCTGGCTCCCCAATCAGAATTAGGATGGATTAAAAGCATCCGCTGTCCTGTTTCTATTGCTTTTTGGGCCACTTGAATAGCTTCATTTTCAGGGGTTAGTGCAAATTGAAAAAAACGATCTCTTTCTTCCATAAAAGAGCCGTCGCTATTAAGTGCAAGCATTCCTACATTTTCCGGAAGTTCGCTTTTTATTTTTGATATTAAACCTTTCCTGAGTGGCCCTAAGACAAAGTCGATTTTTTCTTCTCTAATTTTAGACACTAATTCTTCGATTGGAGATGATGTAGGAATAAAAAGCAGTTCTGGTCGAAACTGTGGAGTTTTATTGTCAAACCAGGATGAGATTATGCCATCTCGAATCGCTACACTTATATCTCTGAAGGCCTCATCGGATGGCAGAAGCACAGCGATCTTTCTAATGTCGTATCGTTCGACGTAATTAAGGATATTTTTTTCTGCGGAAAAGATCTCAAAATTGGTTGTCTGTGACTTATCTACTCGATCTTCAGATGGGTTCCCTCTGGTTCCATAATTATCAAGGTCGTTTATCTTAGTGGTGTATTTGGAGCAGCCGCTGATTACAATCAATAGTATTATTAACGTAATGAACTTTTTCATCGCGTTTTCCATGATTTTTTTTTCGGGAGGTGAATTTTGGATTCCAGTAATGTCGACCTTGAGAAACCTGCTATCTACGTAGTTGCCACACCCATTGGGAATCTATCAGATTTTAGTCTGAGAGGCCAGCAGGTTCTTAAATCTGTTGATTTTATTCTAGCCGAAGATACTAGAAAAACCTCACTTCTCCTCCAACGATACAAGGTGAAGAATCGAATGTTCTCTTATCATGATTTTTCAGAGGTGGCCCGTGTGGATGAAATTCTTAAGGTTATTTTGGAAACACCTGCTGCAGTTGCATTGGTGACGGACTCCGGGACCCCTCTCGTATCTGACCCAGGTTTTAGAATCGTGAAGAGGGGTTCTGAAGAGGGAGTGCCTGTTGTTCCTATTCCTGGACCCTCTGCATTGACAGCGTGTTTATCTATCAGTGATGTTCCGGTAGACAGGTTTATTTTCGAAGGATTTTTACCATCTAAAGATAGTGCTCGAGTCAATCATTTACGAGAGTTAAGGTATGAATCAAGGAGTATGGTTTTTTACGAGGCTCCTCACCGGATTATAAAGTTTTTGGAAAGTGTTGGAAATGTGTTGGGAGTGGATAGGCGGGTTTTGGTCGCTAGAGAGATGACAAAATTGTATGAAACCCTGTACAGGGGGACTCTTTCAGAGGTGTTAGCAACTATTGTAGAGAATCCGTTAGCTAAAAAGGGAGAGTTTACCGTGATCGTTGAAGGAAGACCCGAAGATACTAGCGAGCTCGAAAAGGATATTGATCGCCTTCTTGCAGTATTAATGGAGAAAGTGGACATGAAAACCTCTGTCCAGCTAGTGTCCAAGATAACAAACGCTAACCGAAATATTGTTTATAAGCGGGCCTTAATGTTGAAAAAATAACTTTGAAAAAAGTTTAAATAAAAAGCAAAATAAAACAAGGCAAGTCGACTGGGTGATCGCTGCCACTTCTGTGTGGTGGAGGAAAGTCCGGGCTCCATAGGACGGGATGCCAGGTAATTCCTGGGGGGCGAGAGTCCACGGAAAGTGCCACAGAAAAAATACCGCCTTCTAAAGTTTAGAAGGTAAGGGTGAAAAGGTGCGGTAAGAGCGCACCGCATTGG
>MDTG01172368.1_pt1 | contig 15792 bp, 14 predicted proteins | sample 811421 | NCBI WGS metagenome assembly MDTG01 (sample SAMN05326645, study PRJNA326480) | marine metagenome | isolation source: seawater | place: Pacific Ocean: South East | collected 2011 | reverse complement strand
CAGTTGGATTTTTTTTATTTATCCCTTTATTTACTGAGCTTATTTATAAAACAGACTATTGGGAGTCATATGCTGTACCAATTTTACTTTACTTGATAGTAGGTGGTTCTTTAATTATCACTAATAAAAACATAGATTTTAAAATTTCAACTAAAGAGGCATATATAATGACAATATTATCATGGATATTAACCACAATACTTTGTGCAGTACCATTCATTTATGCTGAGACAAACTTAAGTGTTATTGATGCTTTATTTGAGTCAATGAGCGGAATAACGACTACTGGTGCTACCACTTTAACCAATTTAGAGTTTTTGCCAAAAGGTATACTTATTTGGAGATCGTTCTTGCAATGGCTTGGTGGTATAGGAATTGTTATTATAGCTCTAATAATCTTACCCTTTTTAAGAATAGGAGGAATGCAATTATTTCATCTTGAGGGAGATGATCCATATGAAAAATCTCTACCAAAAGCCTCTTCTGTAATTAAAAAGATATTTTCGATTTATTTTGCGTTAACTATGATTTTGATTGCTCTATATTATATTTTTGGTATGTCATTTTTCGACTCTGTAGCTCACAGTTTTACAACAATTTCTACTGGGGGATTTTCAACTCATGATCAATCTTTTAATTTTTTTCAAAGTGATATTATTTTAACTATAGCTATTCTATTTATGATAATCGGTAGTCTGCCTTTTTTGCTTTTAGCTCAAACAACCATAAAAGATCTATTTGTAGTATTTAGAGACCATCAAGTGAGGGTATTTACATATATTTTAATAATAGCCATTATGATTATTTTTTATTTCGCAAATATCTACATTGATGGATCATTTTTTCATAAAATAATATCTGTAGCATTTAATACAATTTCTATTATTTCAGGAACAGGGTATGTCAGTGAAAATTTTGAAAACTGGGGGAATTATGCATCAGTCTTATTTTTGATATTAATGTTTATAGGAGGTTGCGCAGGATCAACAACAGGTGGTTTAAAAATATTCAGATTTCAAATATTATTTAAACATATCATCATGCACTTAAAAAAAATGATCAAACCCCACAAAATTATGGCAAGTAATTTCAATAACAAAAAGATTCCTGAAACTACATATGAGTCTGTTATGAGTTTTTTCTTTATTTACATTTTTACTTTTGCATTATCTGCACTTTTGTTGTCTTTTAGTGGATTAGATTTTATGACATGTATTTCTGCAGCCGCCTCTTCAATTTCAAATGTAGGTCCAGGTCTAGGTGCAGAAATAGGACCAAATGGAAATTATGATATCTTAAGCCCTTATTCAAAAATTATTTTAGTTATAACTATGTTTTTAGGCAGATTGGAATTACTAACAATATTTATATTATTAATTCCCTCTTTTTGGAGAGATTAATTAATTGAAATTAGTTTTTTGCCAATATTGTCCAAACTTTTTCTAATAATATTGATGTTAAGATTATCTTGATCTTTAATAGTAAAACTTCCTTTGATCTCTCCAAATTCTATTGAATTGACCTTATAAACCTTCTCACTATTTAAAATTTTATTTATCTCAAAAAATTTCATACTCAAATTAATTTCAAATTTATAATATTCATCATATTTAGTTTTTTTAATTTCAATTGGATCAACTACAACATTTAATTTGCCCTCTAATCCATCAGTTTTAATTTTACTGTCAAACCAGTTTTGAATAACTTTTTTTGCAATATTTACATCTGTATTGGTATCTATGTCTAAATTATCAAAAGATAAATTTTTTGAAACTGCGTTAAATTTAATCTCATCAAAAGTATATTTATCAATATTTATTAATTGTTCACTATTCAAATTACATCCAAATAAATAAAAGGAAACAAGAAGACTTAAATATCTAGCCATTTTAATATTCCTTTTTGTGCAATCATTCTATTTTTTGCCTGAGAAAGAACGATTGATTTATTTCCTTTTATAACATTTGAAGTCACCTCCGAACCTATCTTTGCAGGTAGGCAATGCATAAAAACGGCATCCTCTTTAGTCTTAGCCATTAATTTTTCATTAACTTGAAATTTTTTTAATTCAAGTTCTTTGTCCATTTTATCGTTCATTGAATTATGAACATCTGTCATTATACAGTTGCTTGAAGACAATACATCATGATCTAATTCAAAATGAACAACTACATAATCTGTTAGATTAAACTGATTTTTTAAATTAGAGTAAATTTTTTCATCAGTAAAAATATGTATTTTAAATCCGCCTAATAAATTTATAATTTCAATTAAACTGTAAAGAACATTATTCATATCGCCCAACCAAGATATGTTAATATTATCTAGTCTTTTAAAATGTTCTTTTATTGTATAAATATCAGAAATTGCTTGGCAAGGGTGTGATTTTTCAGAGAGAGCATTAATTATTGGTTTTTTAAAGAATTTTTTTGCTAACTCTAACTTTTGGTGATCATTTGTTCTAAATATTAGAGAGTCAAGATAACAAGCCATAATTTCAAAAGTGTCCTCATATGACTCAAACCTATCAAGATTTAATTCATTTAATTTTATATCAATATAATTACCTTTTAATTGATTTATACCAACCTGAAAAGACAATCTGGTTCTAGTAGAGTTTTTCTCAAAAATTAAACCAATATTCTTACCACTAAGAAAATTTTCATTTTTTTTGTTTAATTGATCTGCATATTTCAAAATATCTAAAATATCCTCTCTATTCAATTCTGAGATATTTATTAAATTTTTAATTTTCATTATTTTTTAAGACAAAAGATCATTCTGGAACAGAATTATTATTGTTTTCAATATAAATTGATTGGCTAGGAAAGGCGAAAGACAAGCTATTGTTTTCTACACATTCTTTAATATAAATAGCTAAATTTTCTTTAGTCTTTAAGTATTTTTCCCAGTCATTTGATTTTGTAAAGCAATATATTAAAATATCTATTGAACTATCGTTGAATTTTTCTAGTCTTACAAAACATTTATTATTCTCATTTACTATAAATTCCTCATTTTGTAAAATAAATGAAGATAATTCTTTTGTAAACTTTTTGATTTGTTCTAAAGTCGAGTTATACTCCAAACCAATCGTCCAGAGTATCCTTCTGTGCTTTCTTCTTGAATAATTTATTATTGGTAATTCTGCAAAAATATAATTTGGAATAGATATTGGTGTCGAGTCAAATTTTCTTATTGTAGTTGATCTAAAACCAATATGCTCGACTGTACCCTCTGCATGCCCAGGTACATTGATTACATCGCCAATTGTAAAACTTTTTTCCATTAGAATAAGTAAACCAGAAATTAAATTTTTAAACATGTCTTGGGCTCCCAAAGCGACAGCTACACCAAACAAACCCAAACCTGCAATTACAGGACCAATTTTGATACCCCATACCTCTAATGTTGCAACAATACCTAAAAAAATTACTAAATATTTAATAGATTTTAGCATCCAAACTGAAAGTGCTTTAGACATAACCTTTTCTATTTGATTGAAAATCGTACTTAACGGATTAACAATTTGGTGAAGTGTCCAAAAGACAAAAATGGTAGCTAGAGTTTTATTTATTTTTTGCATATAAAGGCCAAGTGTTGAATTAACGTCTATATACAAAGTTACAATTAAAAAAGCAAACACGATAGGTAAAAACTTCAATGGTGGGGTAAGAGAATTAAATACGTTATCGTCTAGTTTGTTACCCGTTTTTAAAATTATTTTTTTAATTTTAGATAAAATAAACTTAGCGAATAAGGATCTAAGTGAGAGTGATATTATTAAAATAATTAATGAAAAAAGTATTTCTAATAAATGTATACCAAAAACACCTTTATCTAATACTGTTTCAATAGAATTATAAAAATTAATAAAAATTTCCATATGTTAAATAAATTATAATAATTTAATTTTTCTCTGAAAAAATAAAAAAATAAATCTCATAAAAAATAAAGATAAAAATATTAAAGAGAAAAATTTAAAAAAGAATATTACTATTTTATCAGGATATTTAATACTAATTTGTTTATCATAAAATATGTTATCATTATTTAATAAAAGTAAAGTATACTTTAATTTACTAATCTCTTGATTAGAGAAGGATATTTCATTTTTTTCTAAAAAATTAATTTTATATTTTATTAAGTCATTTAGATATTTTATATAATCATTTAATAACTTTTCAATTTCAATATTAACTTCTTTAATTAATATTTCATCGTTTACATAAAATTCAAATTTTGGAAAACTGCCATAATGAATATCAAATTTTACAGTATCTATTTTGTTTGCAAAATTTGTAAAGGACTGATGGGATATAATTTTAACTTCTCCTAGAATATTTAACTCGGGATCATATGTGTATGCAACTGTAACAAAATAAGTTTTATTTTTTTCATAATAATCGAAAGATATCGACGATAAAATTAATGACACGGCACCTAGTATCAACAAAAATTTACTATCATAAATAATTAATTTTTTTATAGATAAAAAAATATTTCTGGAGTCGAAAGTTATTATTTTATTTTTCATTTAGTTTAGATTTTGAAGAAGAAAATAAGTATATACCTAATGGTAAAAAATATAAAACATTTATCCAATTATTAAAAAAACTACCAGATGGTATTAAAGGCCAAAAATTAATGAATAGCGATGTTAGCATAAAAAAACTAATATGATCATTGGGATTAAAAGTCTTAATTTTTTTTTTAAATAGAGTATATAAACATTTAGATATGTAGAGATATATAAGAATAAATATACTAGCCCCAACTAAACCAGTTTCAGCAAATAATTGAAAATAAAGATTGTGAGGATGGGTATTGCAACTTTTGGAATTAACACCGTAATCATCAACTGAACATTTTTTTCTAAACATTTTTGGACCGACACCAAAAATAATATTATCCTTGAACATGTTTGAACTAGTTTTAAGAAAGTTGTCATAAGGATATGGAAGAAATTGGTTTTCCTCAGAATAAGATATTTTTATAGAGTTAATTGTAGAATCAAGCATTCTATCCTTAACTATAGGATTAACCGATAAGAAGAAAGTAATTAAAATTATAGGAATAACACAAAATATAATTATTGATTTTATGTTTGAATATTTAGTCAAAAAGATAAAGAAAAACAATGTCGATAATAAGAAGGCGGTTCTCTCACCACTTAAAAAAATAATTACGTATAGAAATACTAAAAATAAATAAAATAATTTGTCTAAACTTTTATTTTGATAATAAAAATACAAATATAAACCACATAAAATTGGTAGTAACCTAGCTAGGTAACTACCTAAAATTAATTCATCACCAAACAAGCCCCCTATTCTTGCGGGATCATCAGTCTTTGATCCAAAAAAATTTTTATCAAAAATAAATTCCCAAAAAGCATCTACTCCCACAATTAACATAGAAAAAAACATTATAATAAAAAGATTTTTTAAAAAATTAGTTTGATGGCAAAGAAAATAAATTGCTATAGCAAATAATATAAATCTAAAGTAAAATAGAGAGCTTTTAAAAGAGAATAAAATATTATCGCTTAAAATTGATGATATTAAAAATGAAAAACTTATTAATATAAAAAATTTAAAAAAAAAATTATTGAATATTTCATATTCTTTGCTTTTTATAGCAAGATAAATTACAAACAGAGTAGTGATTGATAGAATTAAATCTGGAAGAAAAGGACCTGTTACCAAAAATATTGGTAGGGAAGAAAATAAATATGAGGGTATAATTAGTTTTTTCAAAACTTATAAAATTTTTTTAGTATTTTTTTAACTGATGAAATAGATTGTTCACTTAGATTTTCGATAGTCGATGTAAATTTATTAATATCAGACAAATTATAATTTATGTCTAATAATTCACCAAATATCATGCTGTTTTTTGTATCGATTTTACAATTTTGATGAAATAGTTCTTCATGTACTTTTTCACCTGGTCTCAAGCCTATATATTTTATTTTATTATTTTTATTATTAGACTTGATTAATTTTTTTGCAATATCTAGTATTTTTACTGGATCTCCCATATTTAATACCAAAATTTTAGCATTCGATTTAATTTCAGGTGATTGAATAACGAGATTTATAGCATCAAAAATTGTCATAAAATATCTCGTTGCATCTTTATTGGTAACAGTCAAAGATAAATTATTGTCAATTTGTTTTTTAAATATTTCAAACAAACTTCCAGAACTGCCAATTACGTTACCAAATCTTACTGATATAAAGTTTTTATTGAAAATTTTATTCATATTGTAAACCATTACCTCTCCAACTCTTTTAGTCATACCCATAATGTTTGATGGATTTACAGCTTTATCAGATGATATAAAGACAAAGTTTTCAAATTTTTTATATTTACAATTAATCAAAACGTTCCTGAGCCCAACTATGTTATTTACTACACCTACTAAATGATTTTCCTCAACAATATCGACATGTTTGTAAGCAGCAGCATGAAAAATAACATTTGGATGATATTTACTAATAATTTTTGTAATATTTTTTTTATCTAAAATAGAAGTCAAATAAAATTTAACGTCTATATTTTTTTTATTTTTTTGTATAATACTTTTTTTTAACCAAGATAATTTATTTTCATTTGAGTCAATAATTATTAGTTTATTTATTTGATAGTCTAATACTTGAAAACAAATTTCCTCTCCAATGCTTCCTGCAGCCCCAGTAATTAAAACAGTTTTATTTTTAAGATATTTAGGTGAATTTTTTTTTAGTATGTTTGATTTAAAAGCATTTTTTAATTCATTAAAACTATTTCCATCTGTTTCATTTTTTTTATTGTGAATAAAAATTTTAATATTCTTATGTTTACTTAAATTTTTTATTAAAAGACTCTCTTCGTTTGATGATAAACTTGGTATAGCTAGATAAATTTCTCCAATATTTGATTTTTTAATCAAGTTATTAATATCAAAATTAGAGTGAACTTTTATTCCATTTATAAATCTGCCAATTTTTGTAGGGTCATCGTCTATGTAAGCTAGTACATTTTTTTTATTCTTAATTAAATTATTATATGCATTTATCCCCGTTTCACCTGCGCCATATATCATTACTTTATTGCCTATATTAAATTTAAATAATTTAAAATTTAAAAAAAAAGGGAATAAAAGAAAAAGTGCCAATGATGAAAACAAATAAATAAATAAAAATGTAAATATAAAGTCAAGGCCAACTTGATCATTTATAACAACTAATACAAATAATATTATTAAGTTTTTTAACAGAGTATTTAAAATTAAATGTGAAGAGAAATATCTCTTAACAGATAAATATATTTTTAAAATTAAAGATAAAAAAGTATTAAAAAAGATAAATATTAATAGAAACTCATATAGGGTATCTGAATTTGAATAATTAATAAGTTCTTTAGTCAAAAAAAATGTAATAATTATTAAAACAATATCTATAAATAAATTGATAATGATTTTTTGATTTTTATTAATATTTAAGAAGTAATGTAAGTTTAATTTCATATTTTTATGTGCAGTATTTTAATTTAATTTTTATAAAGCATAAATTTAAATTCAACTATTTTGAAATTATAAAATCTTCAATGACTAAATAATCCAATCCACAATTATAAAAAGTCCTTATTGCATCGTCTGGTGTTTCAACTATAGGTTCACCATTTAAATTAAAAGAAGTGTTGAGCAATATGGGTATACCTGTTTTTTTAAAAAATGCCTGTATTAACTCATAAAATTTTTTATTATAATTTTTTGAGACAGTTTGAACCCTTCCAGATCCATCTTGATGAACAACTCCTTTTACCAAATTTATTTTATTTTTTTTAAAATTTTTAGTTTTTTCCATAAAATTAATTTCTCTTTCACCATCTGTTTCAAAAAAGTCTTCAAAACAATAATCTAAAATAGCAGGTGCAAAAGGCCTAAATTTTTCCCTAAATTTTATGGATTTATTAACTATGTCTTTGATATTTTTTTTTCGTGGATCTGCTAGTATAGATCTATTACCAAGCGATCTTTGACCAAATTCTGACCTACCTTGAAACCATCCGATAAGTTTATTATTTTTTAGTAATATAGAAATTTCATCAGACAGATTTTTACTCTTGCGATAATTAAGTTTATAAGAATTTAGTGTATTAGAAATGTTAGTATTAGAATAACCATTACCCCAATAATTAGATGTTATTTTATTAAGATTTTTATTATTAAATTTAGTGCTATTTGCGTATGATAACATTGAGCATCCAATAGAAATACCTGAGTCGTCTGGCGCAGAGGGAATGTATATATTAACAAATTTAGACTTTTTCTTTATTTCACCATTAAATTTACAGTTCATAATGCAACCGCCAGATAAAACTAAATTTTTAGATGGGTATTTTAGATATAGGTCATCTAAAAAAAACATCATTATTTTTTCGAAATGATATTGAAGAGCATAAGCTATACTATAGTGTTTTTTTGATAATTTTTTGTCAGTTTTTCTTGGCTCTCCAATAAGTTTAATTAAATTTTTGGAAAAAAACAAACCATGGTTTGTTTCTGGATATGGAAAGGTAAAATATTCCATATTTAAATTAAATTTATTATTCCGATTATCATATGAATAGAATTTCTCGAATTTTTTAATGTAGGGGTTTTTTATTTTTGATGAATATGCTCCAAGAGCCATGACTTTCCATTCATCACTCTCAGCTTTAAAACCGAGAAACTGTGTTAAAGATGCGTAAAAAAGACCTAAAGAGTTTGGATACTCTATTTCAGAGATAGTTTCTATTTTATTTTGTTTTGCACAAGCTAATAATCCTGTTGTTCTCTCTCCTGTCCCGTCTAAGGTAAGTATTGCAGACTCTTTAAAACCACTTTGATAAAATGCTCCAGCTGCATGGCATAATTGATGATTATGATATGTTATTTTTGGTCCTTTGTTATATAAATTTTGCTCTAAATTGTCGATATTGATGAATTTTTTAAAATAAGATAAGTTATTTGGGATGGAGTAGAGGTATTCCATTCTGTTCCTTGATACTTTCGACCAACTCTCTGATGGATAAGACATTGTGTTCAAAGGATTCCAACCAATAGATATATGATCGAGATCAGAAAATTTTATTTTTGCAAAATTTAGGCAAGCTTCAATAGATAATCTTGGAAAACCTTTATATTGTTTTATCCTATTTAATCTTTCTTCAGATATAGCAAATATTATTTTTCCATTCTTAATTAAACAAGCAGATGATATTACTAAGTCATGGGCTATGCCAAGAACGTACATCACAAAAATATAAATGTTTATTTAATATAAATAAACTAAATTTTAATTACCTTTGAAATCATCTTGTTCTGAATATCTTAAATTATTTGAGTTACTGAAAATATTTACAATTAAAAGTATAATTGTTTTAGATAATATCTTAATATCTAAAAAGAAATTTTGATTTTCAACATAATATGTATCAAATTCAAATTTTTTAGTCCATTTAAGTTTATTACCTCCATTGATTTGGGCTAAGCCAGTTAAACCAGGTTTGACATCAAGCCTTTTTTTTTGGGAATAATTATATAATTTTATATATTTTATATATAATGGTCTTGGTCCTACAAAACTAATTTCACCCTTAATTATATTTATAAGTTGAGGTAATTCATCCAACTTAAACTTTCTTAATATTAGTGCAAAAGTTCCGCTAATTTCATTTGAGTCATTTTTATAAGTTCTAAACTTTATAATTTTAAAAGGCTTACCTTTAAAACCAGCTCTAACCTGAAGAAAAAAAATTGGTCTACCATAAAAAATTATTAAGCAGCAAGAAATTAATAGAAGTAATGGAAATAAAATTATCGAAAAAAAAATAGATAAAAAAAAATCAAAAATTCTTTTCATAAATAATTTGATATAAATTTATTAAATTCTTTTTCAATTTTATGTTTATCAAAATCTTCTCTAGCTCTTTTAATGCCGAAATTTTTAAAGTTATTATATTTAACGCTGTCGTATAATAAAATTTTTATTTTTGATGCTAAGTCCTCTTCATTATTTAGTTCAAATGATAATCCACTCAAGTTGTCAATGAAAGAGTCTTTAAGTCCATAAATATTTGATCCAATTACAGGAGTTCCACATGCACTGGACTCAATTAAAGTCATCCCAAAGCCCTCTCTGGTGCTAGGTAAGCAAGTAATATACGAGTAATTGTAATATCTTTCAGTATTTTTTGTGTAATCACAGATAGCAAGACGATTAATATTATTTGAAAAAATTTTCTTAATTTCATTGAAGGAGTTGTCTTCTTTTGTACCAACTAGCAAAAGTCCAATTTTTTCTCCTTTATTGATTAGACTTAGAACTGCATTAGATAAACAGATGACCCCCTTTTCATAATTGATTCTTCCAACATATAAAATAATTTTTAAAGTATCATCGAAATTTGTTTTATATTTTATGTTTTTATTATATTTTTTTGATACATAAAACTTATTTTGATCAATACCTTTTATTGATCCTTTTTTAAGGACAATTAATTTATCTTTACATATCCAAAGTTGACTTTTTAAATAATGAATTTGACTAATCCCATCTACTAAACATGTAATACATTTTAATAAAATATATTGATCTATTAATCTAAAAAAAAATTTTTTGTAATAATTATAATTTGTCCAGTGCTGACCTGTGAAAAAGTGAATATGTTTGTTTGAAAATGTTACCGTATTTACTAATGAAGTAATCCAACCGGCTTTAGGAGTTATTGATAAATACAACTTAGGTTTTGACTTTATTGAGTAAACTAAAAATTGAAAAAAACATTTTATGTCATTAAAAATATTAATTTTTCTTGAAAAATTAATATTTTTTAAATAAAGATTTTTATGGCTAAAGTCTATTTTATGGATATCTTTTGAAACAATATAACATTTATTATTTTCAAGTAAATTTAAAACATGATCTTTTAAAAAAAGATTGATAGTCATTGAAGTAGATGCAATTATAAAAATTTTACTCATCAACTTTTAAAATAACATCTGCTTTCTTATGTTTAAATTCAAAATTTAAATCCTTTTTAATTGAACTTGATGAATAAATACTTCTTGCTACTAAACCTGAAATTATTTTATTTGTAATTGGTAAATTAAAAAATTTACTAAAAAAGCTTACACTTATCCTTACAATTTTTTCGTTTATTACAAAGGGAATAAATATCTTAGTATTATATTTATTTCTAATTTCTTGGACAATCCTCTCAAGCAAAATATTTTGGGATACATTAAATATCTTATTCTTAGAACTATTTTTATAGTTTTTTATTACTAAAAAAATAGCATTACAGAGATCTTCAATGTGTACATAACTTCTTACACTTTTTTTACTTCTTATTGTAAAATAAAACCTCTTTTTAACCATGTCTATTAAACTTAATAGAGATTGATTTATCATATCTTTACCAATTATTTGGGAGGGGCGTAAAATACAAAACGTAAAATGTCTGTAAATATTAGAAAATTCTTCAATTTTTATATCGGCTTCACTTTTCGTTTTTTCATATTGACCAATAGGTTTTAAATTAAAATTTTCTTTTACTAACCTTTTTTCATGAGGAATAATGGGATTACCATATGACCCTACACTACTTAATTGAATCCAAAATATTTTTAAATTATTTAATTTGATAAAATTAAAACATCTTTGAAGAAAAACTACATGTAAATCGTACATTTTTTCTTCAAGTTTAATTTCTCCAGCAAAATTTATAAAAAAATCTATTCTTCGTAATAATTCGAAGTTAAAATTTTGTGTCAAATCAGAATTAATTTGTTCGACATTCTTTAATCCTAGAAAATTGTTGTTAGTTCTTCTAGATACCAATATAAATTTAGAATTTTTATTTTCTTGAATTAAGAGTTTAGAAAAAGTATTCCCAACAAATCCTGTATGACCTGTAATCAAGTATCTCATTTAGTTTGTTTATTACCTAAAAGAATAAAAAACAAAGGTATCAAGAAAAACCACTTTTGTCTTATAGCAACACCTAAGTTATATGTTGCAATAACTAGAAAAAAACAACTAACGATACTGTATATTAAGAGTATAATCTGATTATTATCGTAAATCTTCTTAATATTTACTTTTTTTAAACATATAAAAGTAATCAATATCAAAATAATATTTTCAAAACCACTTAAAATACTCAAAAAATCAAATCTCTCAAAAGGCAATGGCCTAAAAATATAACTAAAAAAATGATATAAGAAACCTTCATTAGTCATATCTGTAAATGCATTTGAAAAAGTGTCACTTTTTCTTTTGTTGATAAAATACAAAAAACTCTCAAAGTTATTAAATACAGGTATGTTTAGTCGTTTTAAATATGAAAACACATAGTATAAGAAAGAGAGGGAAAAAATAGTTATAAAAGGCAATGTTATAAAAATATACCTATTAGGCTTAATCAGTAATCCTGTAGCTACAGCTATAACCAGAAACCCAGCCATAAAAGGTCTTACAGTTAATAAAAGTAAAAATGCAGTTGCAATGTAGAGAAATTTAATTTTATTTTTAGTAAAAGAGTTTAATAAAAGCCCTGTTGCTAAATAAGTAAATGGTTCTTTACCAACTGCTGAAGACCAAAAATAAATTGAGGGTAGAAAACAAATAAAAACAATAATTAATTTTTCAATGTAGTTTTTATTACTAATTTTTTTAAAAGCATTATAAATAAATATTAAACCTAATGATCCAATAATGTTAAAAAATAAAAATAATGGTAAAAGAGTTAATTTTAGATTTAAAACAATTAGTTTTATGAAGGATTGAATAAATGGAGAACCAAACCTAAAATTGTATTCTATATAATCCTCATGAAAAACATTTTTAAAATAAAAAACGCTATCGTTAGGATCATTAATTGAAATAAAATAATATGCCAAACACATAAAAGTGTGATATAAATAAATTGAATTAATTTCTACTAACGATAATTCGGTTAGTAATTTTATTTTATAAATTACGAGAAATCCTAATATTAAAAAAGTAGGAACTAGATATAGATCAAATAAATTTGGATATAAACTTGTCATAGAGAGTCGAATAATACTTCCAATTTCCTTTTAAATTCTTTTTTATTATGATTATTTGAGGAAGTAAGAAGTGAATTCTTACTAAAATCTTTAGTAAAACCATTAAATATTTTCTTCAAGCTATCAATATTATTTAATTCAAATATTTTTGATTTTGAGTAGTTGGTTAATGACTCCTTTAATCCTCCTTGATTTGTATGTATTACAAATTTATTTAATACAATTGCCTCCTTTGCTAAAAGACTATAACCCTCAGCTTCTATAGATGGGATTATATAACAAAATGCTTTATATTTTAGGAAATTAACTGATGTATCATCAATTTCTCCAAGATATATAACATTGTTTTTTGTTAATTTTGAAATTTGACTTTTCAAAGGACCATCACCTGTAACAACAAACAAAAAATCTTCAAAAAATTTATCTTGATTTATTAACTTTATAAATTCTAAAACACCTGTTCTTTTTACTAATCTTCTACATATTAAGAAAAACTTTTTTTCCAAAAAATTTAATTTTTTAATTTTGTTTGATTTTGATAAATTAATTATATTTTCATAAAAAAGATAATTATCTAATAAAAGCTCTAATATAATTTTTTTTTTTTGATAATAAAAAATTGCTTTCAGATAATGATTCTTCGTAAACATAATTAGAATTACAATGTATTAGGTTTGACTCACTTACACATTTTTTCAAAATTATATTTGAAATAAATATTTTAATGAATTTTATTTTACTCTTTGAAAATGACAATTCTTTTTTTAAAGGACCATGGATAGTATATATAAGTTTAGAGCTTTTTTTGAGAAATTTAGTTATAAAAAACCATGGTAATGGAGAATGTATCCATACAATATCTACATTAAATAATTCTTTAATTTGGTAATAATTTTTGAAAATAAATATATAAAAAAGTAATATATTTTTACGAATATCAGGTAATCTTAATCCATTAAATTGCTTTAAATTATAAAATCCCACTTCATTTTTTTTATAAGACCAAGATATAAAAGAAACTTCATAATTTTTTTCTTTTAAATTTTCAATTACATATTTTAAACTTGATTGAGTTCCGCCAACTAAATCAATTGGAGAGGAACTATTAATAATGAGAATTTTTGATAACAACTGAGCTTTTTACTCCTCTAAAAAAATAATATATTCTGAAAAAATAAAATTTTACCTTTTGAAAATCTAACTTAAATATATTAATGAGAATTCCAAATATAGGCCTGTACAATGTTAAAATCGAAAAAATAATAAAATTTATAATTGGTATTTTTTTAAACATAAATCCCTGGCCATATGAATAATTTTTAATTCTATCTATTGAAGTTTTTGTACTAGGATGATAAATGAATACATCATCAAGGAATTTTAAATTTTTAAAATTATTATCAATCATAAATTTTGTATCCTCAGCATTAATTGTATGTCCTCCATATCCAAACTCTAGATCAAAATATTGTTTTATACTCTTTTTCTTTACAATTATTGATGGACCTCCAGTTATATATTTTGCAAAGATAGGTAAATATTTTAAGTAAGATAGATTTCTTCCAATTATTTTATTATCTTTAGATAATATTTTGATTATAAAACAATCAATTCTTGGGTTTAAAACTTTAGTAAATAATTTATTAGCTATGTTTTTATCAATATAGCAATCATCATCAAAGAACCAGATATGATTTATTTCTTGTTTTTTTTTAAAAAAATCAATGCCTTGATTTTTACAACTTGAAAGTGATTTTTTTGAAGCTAATTCAAAATATATATTGGTATATTTTATATTTTCATCTCTTAATGATTTGAATAAATTTTTACTAAGTTGACAAATATATATAATTTCAATTTTTTTATTTTTAACAAAACATTCGTTTATAACTTTTACATTGTTTATCCTTGAGGAAATTAAATTTATAACTATTCCAATCACTTATTTCGTATTCTATTTATAATAAATGCTGGTAAAAAAAGTGCTATTGATAATTTAATTCTATCTTTGTGAGTGAGCTTATTTGCAAAAAAAAATTTAAACGCTTTTAGTCTTTTATTCGTAACAATAAAGTGAATTATTTTCATTTTTGAATATAATTTTTTAATTAAGTGATAATTTTGATTTGAACTTATAGTTTCATAGTTTTTCATGATACTAAACCAAATATCAATTTCCTTTAAATGCATTTCACGATTTAGTATTGAAAAATTATTATTATGATACCTATATGTAGCTAGTGGTTTTTGAATAACTCCAAATTTGCATATTGATGATAATCTAATTACTAAATCCATATCACCCATAATAACTAGATCTTTATGAAATTTATAATCTAATTGATCATAGTATTTTTTTTTATAGTTATGGTTAATAGTCCAACTACGTATTTTTGAAGTAAGTTTATTAATATGTTTCCACTTGGTAATTTATATTTATGACAAATTTCAGACTTTTTTGTAATCTCGTTATATAAATAATAATTTGAGTAAACTAACCCAATTTTATTATCAATAAATAATTCTATTTGGTTAGATAGTTTATTTTTCTCCCACCAATCGTCTACATCTAAGAAGGCTAAAATTTCTCCTTTTGCATTTTTGATAGCTTTATTTCTAGCTTCAGAGACGTAAGTATGGGTTTCAGCATAAAAATATTTAAACCTATTATCATTATATTTTTTAAAAATTATTGAGCTATTATCGTT
>MDTG01151099.1_pt1 | contig 15792 bp, 14 predicted proteins | sample 811421 | NCBI WGS metagenome assembly MDTG01 (sample SAMN05326645, study PRJNA326480) | marine metagenome | isolation source: seawater | place: Pacific Ocean: South East | collected 2011 | reverse complement strand
CATTTGAATATTTTTAAAAAATACTCAAAAAAACAAACAATAAAGTAATGTCTAAAAGAATAACTATTCGTTTAAGCTATTCTTTATAGGATGGTTTTTATTATATATTTGGAATGATATCCAAAATCTTGTTATGCTTTGGTAAAATAATTTTACTTATTTACTTTTTAAAAGTATTATAGTTGCAATTGCAGAAATAAGAATACCTATAGTTGTAAAAAAGTTCATAGTAGTTTTGTCAATAATAAAGGCAATAATAGCAACAAAAGCAGGATTTAAATAGACATATGCCATAACCTTTTTAGGTCCTAAAACTACATTTGCACTTTGGTATAAGAAGACTGTAAATAGTGTTGTAAAAATTGTTAAATATCCAATATTTAACAGATTTGTAGTATTTAGTTTTTCCCATTCTAAAGGAACATCAAAAACAATTAAAGATATTGCCATCCAAATACAACCACCTATTAAAGTCATAAATACTACAACTAAAAGTTCATCATCTTTTTTATAAAAATATTTTGAAGTAATAGAATATAATGTCATTAAAATAATTGAGAATAAAAATATGAAATCACCCTTATTTAAAGAGAAAGCTAAAAATAATTCTAAATTACCTTTAAAAACTACAATACAAGTACCTATTATCCCAAAAGCGTAAACCATATATTGTTTAGAAGAAATATATTGTTTAAAAACAAAAATGGATGCAATTCCAGTAAGGAGCGGGATTAAAGTATAAATAGCACCAGTATTTAATGCACTTGTTGTTTCTAAAGCTTTGAACATTCCAATAAAATAAGAGGAATAAAAAAAACTCATTATCATAGTTCTTTTAAAAGTGGAAAATATTTTAACTCGATATTTTTTAATTAATAGAATAAAAGGAGCTAAAATAAGTGAAGCTAAAATAAATCTTAATAAAGTAATAGATATAGGATCAATAGTACCTGTTAATTTATCTGTAACAATAAAAGAACCTCCAACCAAAAAACTTGCTAAGATTACAAAAAGATGAGCTTTAATATTTTGTGGCATTTATTCTCCTAAAAACGAAGTTTAGCATAATTTCAATATTTCATCATTAACAATTCATTATATAATTTATCTTATGATTAAGAATAAGTTTAAAAGGAGTTCTAAATGTTTTCTATATACAATAAAGGAAGTGTAGGCTTTAGAAGTACTGCTGATAATTTATATAATCTTAAACATGTGGATAAAGTATCTGAAATAGATTTAAAACCCGAAGAAGGTTTTATACAAGATTTTACAAATGCACAAAAAGAACAGAAACAAAATCAAAACCTTGACCAATCTGCTATAAATAAATATAAAAAAATGGCTAATATTGATACTTCTGAACCTGTTTATCATGTTCAAGATATCATGACAAAAGATTGTATTATTGTAGATAATAATTCAACTATTGAAGAAGCTTACGAGATATTAAAAGATAATAAAGTATCTCAATTACCTGTAATTAGCTTTGGAAAAAAAATAATGGGATTAATAAACAAGAAAATAATTCTAAATCTAATAATGGATGATATTGAAAACTCTGAAAATATTATCCAAAAAAAAATAGATGATATTTATTTACCTGAACTTATCACAGTTGACCCAGTATCTGATATAAGAAGAGTTGCAAAAGTTATGTTAGATTTTAAACTTGATGCGATACCTGTTGTAAATGAAGAAGATATTTTACTTGGCATTGTTTCAAAAACTAATATTATAAAAGCTATATCCTCTCTACCACGTTTACAGCTTTGGTCTTAAAACTGAAGTTGCGCTATAATACTTTTAGTTTATTAAAAAGGCAAGATTATGGCATTACAAAAGTGGGAAATATTTCAAGATGAAGCAACAGATTTTTTAAACAATCATTTTGATGCTAGTTTTGCAATGGAAGGTGGTTTTGACTCAACACAATCTTACATTACAGTAAGACAATCACTTCGACTTATAACAAACATTGAAGCTAAATTTGGACCAACACAAGCAGGACAAATAATATTAGAACCAGTTGATGGTAAGTTTATATTTTGTGATAAAAGTAAAAATGAATCCAATAAATATACTCAAGAGATAATAAAGTATTTAAATTCAAACTATTCATTATTTAAGGGAACAAATAATGCAACTATTCATGTTGACCTTTCTAATGAGATATTATTTAATTGGGCTAAAACAATATATACAGATAAGGGTGTTGAGTGGATTATATCTTCAAATAAATTTAATAAATTAACTTTAAATGATTTGCTTTTTATTCCAATAAATCAAATAGAGGATTACTTTGATATTAGCTTAGTGTTTAGAAGAAAAAAAACTGGGAATACACAAATACCGGGAAAAGATATATCAGATTTTAAAGAGCAATTGGAGTTAATAACAAAAGATTTCCAAATAAAGAAAACTAATAATAAGTATCTATTAACAACTAAGTCAAGATTGTCTAATTTTAATATTGGTACAAGATATTTAGTAAGTATGACAAATGTTGATTGTCAATATTATATAAAGAAAAAAGATATAAATACTAATCCTAATGTAATGTTTCAACTGAACTTGAAAGATGATATAGAGTTTAAAAGTGAACTTTTTAAAAAAAGTTATGATTTATAGTTTTGAGAAAAGCTATTTAAAATCTTCATAACTTTCCATAGCAACTTTTAAAAAGGCTGTAAAACCTACATTATCAGGACTAAGAGACTTATCAATACTTGATTTCATAATATCAAGTGACTTTGTATATTTATCATAAAACTCAAAACTAGGTTTTGGTTTGTAAATACAATCTTCTAAGTCAAAAGTTTTGATAATATTTTTTGTAGTAGTAGGTTTTATAAAATAGTCTTGCTCTCTATTTATACAATATGGAACAACGGATATTATCGTCCATTTTGCTAGTTTATACTCACTTAAAAACTCAACAAGTCCGTCAAAGCCTGCTTTTTTATCTCCATATAAAAGCTCATAAATCTCAATACTTAACATATCTTTTTCATAAGAATTAAGTGTTGCTATCATATCTTTTAGTTTTAGTTTATCAAATAGTGATACAAATACTGACTTTTGAACTACTTTAAAAAAGTTATCTACAACTAAACTTGGATTTTGAAAATTCTCTTTCTTTAAAGCCTCTTTTGCAAACTCTTCAAGTTTTAAAGGATTAAAAGTTTTCATAGTAGGAAAAAAGTTTCTATCATCAAAACCATTTGGGTATTGTTCCAAAAATTCTGTTTCATACTCTTTTAGTTTTTCTATGTTCATTTACTTCACTCTTTTACAATTCATCTAGACTTGGTAAACCAAAATTATTTATAGTTTTAAACTCTAACTCTAATCCTAGTTTTGCTAAAACTAAATCTAAAGTTTTAACAGAAGTATTACCTAGTTTTCCTTGTTCAATCTTTCCTAAAGTAACTCTGCTGATGCCACAAGTAGTTGCTAATTCTTCTTGCGTTAGTCTTTTTTCTTCTCTTAGTTCTTTAATTTTTTGTCCAATTTCGAATAACTTCAACTGCTAACTCCTTACTTGTTTTTTCACTTAAAGATAATTTCCATGTATCTATCATTTTTCTACCAATATCTTCAAAATCACTATTTGTTTTGATATATTCTTTTAATTCATCTATTGAATTAATCAAAACTAAAATACACTCATCATAAACACTATTTGCCACTTCTTTGGAAAGATAACAATCATTTATACCAAACTTAACAAGCTCTTTTTTCCCAAGCCATAACTTTTTGCCGTGCATTGTAAGAGCTGGTTTATCTTTATAAAAATAAACTTGAGTATTAACAACATCATAAGCTGGAGAAAACCATATATTTGAGATCTCTTTATCATATAATATTCCAAAGTTTTTAAGATGTGCATCACCATTTCTTAGTAAATAATTCATTATTATTAATTTATATAAGCTCATCATAGATTCAATTTTATTTGTAGTTACACTATAGATAACTTTTGCTATTTGTTCATAACTTCCACTATATTTTTCATCTTTATTTTTTCCAAGTAATGTAATTAACTCTTCAAACCCTAAAAAACTATCAGTTTCCTTTTCATAATTAAATCTCTCAACTAATAAGAATTTATTATTTTTAGAAAGTTTTAGATTTGGTATTATTACACCTGCTTTTTCTATTGCTTTTAAACAAAAGTATTCATTTAATGCTAACTGAGGGTATTCGTCTCCCCAAGTTTTAATAATATACTCTTTTGAAGATAAACTTTCTTTATCTTTTAAAATAGCTAAAGTCTTTGGTTGAACTCCACTAATTGCATTTTTATCTAAAAAAGTACTCACTATTTTTGTAAAATTATCTTCTGTATCATTTTCTAAAACATCATCCATATCAAGTGTAAAAAACTCTTTTTTATCAATAAAACTTTTATAAGAAAGCCTACTTTGTATGTTTGTACAAATATATGAAAATATTAGAAAATCGTCTATATATCCATATTCTTTTGTTAGATACTTTTTAAATATTTCAAAAAGATAACCTTCGGGAATATTCATATCAAAGATTGGATGAAGCTTGTATTTCCAAAGATATGTAGAGTTTTTATAAGGCATGATTAAAGATATAGGTTTATAATTTAAAGTATAATTAAATCCATACTGATTTTTATTCTTTTCAAAAAAAAGTTGCCCTATTTTTTTATTATCAATTTTTACTTCTATATCTTTCATTTTACACCTTAAATGATAAAGTTAGTTATCATTATAAGATAATTTATTAAAATTGTAAAGTATCTTTATCATTTAAAGATTAAAAATCACCCATCAATTTATCATCATTACTAAAATAATCAGTCATATATTCATCTTTAATTTCTAATAAATTAGAAGAATTATGAATAGCATTTTCATTTGATGTGATGATAGTTTGAATACCAATTCTGTGTAACTGATGAATTGCAAAATAAATACCATCTTCATAAGTATTATTATCTCCATCAAAAGGGCTATCAAAGGCAACAAATTTGATAAGTCTTTTTTGTACATAAGTTTCGGCTAATGCGGCGGCAAAGATAAAACATAAAAGTTTTTTTATAGTACTGTCATCATTTTCCACTTTTAAACTAAATTCAATATCATTTGAAGTATTTAACTCAATTGAAAAAGTCACTTCTTTATCTAATATAATGTGTCCATATTTAGCAACACTATCTTTAAGTTTATCTATAAAATGGCTGTTAACTAAAGTTTTATTTTCTTCAATAATTTTTTCTAAATCATTCTGTGCAGTTTTTAAAGTTGTTGCATCAGTATCTTCTTTTTTAATCAGTTCATCTAGTTCATATTTTTTTCTTATTTTACGTCCATCAATACCTACAAGATTTGATACAACAGTTTTATACTCTATTTCATGAAGAGTTGAGTATTTGTTTAATATAAATGCATCATTTTGGTTGGATTCATCTCTTAAAAAATATGTTATATATGTTCTAAACTTATTTATAGAATAATTAACTTTATTTTCAAAAAAAGATTTTGCAATACCTAGACTGCCTTTTTTATCAAATCTTATTTCATCTAAAAGCATGGATTTTTGTTTTGTGATTTTTAATTCGATATTCTTACCACTTTTAGTAGGTCTTTTAATCGTAATATATCTATTTGAAGAGATTTGAAGTTCTATATAAAAAATATAATCTTTAAAATGCTCGTTCCCAAGAAAGTGTTTATCCCCTAAGAGACAAAAATCTATTAATTTAAAAAGACTAGTTTTTCCAACACCATCAGAAGAAGAAAGTATAAAATTTATACCTTTATCAAATTTTATGGTTTTAAAATTATCATTGTTTGCATATAGTTTTGATATTTTCATTTATAATTCCTTGCTCAATCTTCCCTAGTGTAACTCTACTTATTCCACTAGTGTTAGCTAAACTTGTTTTGTCATTCAAAAATAATTACCATGTGTCTATTATTTTGTTGCCAATATCTCCAAAGTTTCTATTTGTATTAATTATATATAACCTTTGCTACTTGCTGATAACTTCTACTATATTTTAATCTTTATTTTTTCCAAGAAGAGTTATCAATTCTTCAAAACCTAAAAAATCTGCTTCGTATTATTTTAGTTTTTCTTTGTTCATGTACTTCACCTTTTATTTTTTAGAAGGTCTACACTATATTTAAACTATGTACAATATTTAGAATATTAATTAGGTAATTAAATTCAAATAATTTAATTGCTCCTAAAAATAAATATCCAATTATTATTGAGTATAAAAGACTTGATAAAGAACCAATAAGAAAGTACTCTGCTCTTTTTTGTTTATTAAGTTTTTGAAATCTAGAAATTGTTTTTAATCCAATAATTAAACTAATTAAAATCCAATTTTGTGTAATTACTCCTGCAAAATATAAAAGCCTTTCTAATTTACCTATTTTTTCACCATTACCAAGTACTCCACCTGCAGAAGCATTGACACTTGCAAGAATTACTTTTACTCCTTTACTTCCCATAACTATGATTAAATAGATAAAAAATAATACTAAAATGCTTGAAAAAATTATTTCTTCTATTGTATTAAACATCAATTATCCTAATCAATCTGAATTTTATATTTTTTATAATATTCAGTTTTTAATTCTACTTCATTAGTCATAAATAATTGTGATATTTTTAAAAAAACATCATTTATTAACTTATGTTTTGATTTTACTTCATATCTATATAAATTTCTTTCTTTTATATCTAATTCAATTAATAGTTGTTCATCTGACATCTTCTCTACAACTTTTTTGTATAAGTAAATTATCTGTTTTTTAGTAACAGAAGATAAAGAGTCTTCTAGTAAAACAGCTATAGTATTTAAAGATATGTTTTTATAGATATCATCTTGTATATAAAAAGAATACTTATTTTTCTTATTATTTAAAATTTGATTTGTATATGTTAATCCACTACCAAGCATATTATTTGTAGAAGTTCTATTAACATTACTCTCAATTTTCCCATACCCAATTGCAAATCTAGCTTCTATATCTTCTGATAAAAAACAGATGTCTAGATAATACATTAGTGATAATACTGATTCAATATCTTGTACAACTACTTGGAATTCATCCCCTTTTTTTATTTGAAGAGGTGATAATAATAAGTTATTAAATTGATTATCAGCTTTATTTATAATTTTATTTAATTTTTCCCATAATATTAAAGAATCCTTTTTTCTACTTCCTACAATATCTCCCGTTAATATAAAATATTTATTCATTATAACTCCTATTAATTCAATGAAATACTATATCATATTGCATCTTTTAAAGTACAATTTAGAATTTGCATCTTTTAAAGTGCAATTTGGAATTTGCATCTTTTAAAGTGCAATTTGGAATTTGCATCTTTTAAAGTAAAATAATTAACAAATTAAAACTTCTCAATCAAATCCACATAAACTTCAGTCAATCCCTCTACTTCTTTAACAGTAGTTCTCTCACCAATACTATGAATCGTATCATTTATCACACCAAATTCAATAGCTTCAATACCAAAGGCTCCAAAATATCTAGCATCGCTTGTTCCACCAGCAGTACTGTGTTTTGTTGTAACTCCTAAAACATCTTTTATAGAGTTTTCCATAGCAAGTACTACTTTTGATTCTTTATTTGTTACAAAAGGAAAAGAGCCTTGAGTAGTTCGTAAAGAATAATCCAAATGCCCAAATATTTTTTCTACATAAGCTTCTACATCTTCTCTTTTTGTGTTTGTTGAGTTTCTTACATTAAACATCAAATCAAGTGTATTTGGTGTTACATTTGTAACTTGCATTCCAGATCTTAAGTCTGTTAAAACCATTTTGGATGGTGCAAAATATTCATCTCCATTATCCAAATCATGAGCGGCAATATCATTTAAAATAGGTGCTATTTGATGTATTGGATTAATTCCTTTTTCAGGATAAGCAGCATGTCCTTGTCTTCCTTGAATTTTTAAATATCCATTGATACTTCCTCTTCGACCTACTTTTATTGCATCACCAAAAACTTGCTCACAAGTTGGCTCTGCCACAACTGCATATTGAGGTATAAAATCTATCTCTTTTAAATGTTCAAGTGCTTTAATAGTTCCGTAAGTTCCCTCACCTTCCTCATCAGAAGTCATTAAAATTGAAAGTGTTCCATCAAAGTTTTTTGCATGCTTACAAGCATAAAGATAAGCAGCAACTCCACTTTTCATATCTTGAGTTCCACGTGCAGTAATTACACCATCAATAATATCAGCAGCAAATGGGTCAACATCCCATCCCTCACCAGGAGGCACTACATCAATATGTCCTGCGAAACATAGGTGTTGAGGATTGTCATTAAATTTTTTATAATATACTCTATTTTTTGTATCTTCTCTATCTACGTTTATACAAGTCCACTCTTCACCTAAGTATTCTTCTATAAAGTCAAAACCTCCATCATCATCTGGAGTTACTGATTTAAATCTTAATAATTTTTGAAAAAGTTCTATAACTGTCATTTGTTTCCTTTTTAATACGTGATTGTATCAAAATTGATATTATATTCGTTATAATTAATTAGACAACTATTTAATAATATATATAAATTTGAAGAAAATTAAAAAGGGTTTATAATGGGCAAAATAGAAAAATATTTTTATTGGTTATGTTTTTTTCTGGCAATTTACATAACAATTGGATTTAAACTTATTCCTAATGTAATACAAGAACAATTAGTAAAAAATTTAGATGAAAATTTGACTTTAAAAACAAGCGTTGAAAAAGTAGAATTTAATCCTTTTACTTTAGAAGCAAAAATTCATAACTTAGCTCTTGCAGATGAAAAAGGCAATAAAACAATCTCTTTTTCACAGTTTAAGTTAAATATCGCACTATTAAGATCTATTCTTGAAGCACATATTAGTTTACAAGAAGTTTTACTTCAAGATGCTACTGTAAATATAGAAGAGAGTTTAGATGGAACTATTAACTTAACAAAAATAGTAAAAGTTAAAGAAGAGAAGAAAGAAGAAGCAGTAAAAAAAGATGAAGAAGCTTCTGATATTAAGTTTTTAGTATCAAAAATCTCTTTACTAAATATGAATATCAACTATACAAAACAAAGAAAAGATAAACCATATAACTTAAGTATAAATAATGCCAACTATATTCTACATGATGTAGGAACTTATAAAAATAGTTTAGCTTCAAACGATTTACAATTTAAAATAAATGAACATACAAAAGTATCATTAAGTGGTGCTTTTAATACTCTTCCTTTTAAGATGTATGGAAAAGCTGAAATAATTGATTTACGATTAAAAGAAATACTTAATCAACAAAAAGAGATATTAAACTTTGATATTAATGACAATGCTAGATTTGATTTAGCTTTAAATTACAATATTAATACACAAAATGATTTTGACTTGAAATTAGAAACACAAAAACTAGAGCTTTCAAATATAGATATCAGTCAAAATAAAAGTAGTATTGCAAAACTTAATAAACTTATAATTGAAAAATTAAACCTTGATTTATTAAAGCAAGATATTAAAGTAAAAAATATAAATATAAAAGACTTACAAACAAGTATAATTAGTGATAAGAACGGTCTTAATTTAAGTAAACTAGTAAAACAAACAACTACTAAAGTTGAAACTAAAAAAGAAGTAAAAGAAGAAGTAGTAAAACCTTGGAATATTTTAGTATCAAATATCAAACAAACAAACTTGGATTTAACTTTTAGTGATAAGGTTAATAATACAAGTGTTAAAACAAAAAACTTTAATACAGATATATCTAGTATAAAAGTTACAGGCTCAGATATTTTACTAAATAAACTTAAGATATCAAATCCAGACATAGCATATATTGATAATAAAAATGCAATGAATGTTAACTTAAATAAAAACACGATTTCTTTTGATAAGCTATCAATTCTAAACAATAATATTGATATTAATAATATAAATATTTCACAAAATGATATTTCTTTTAAAGATAAAAAATCTTCATTAGATATCAATTTAAATAAGCCAAAAATAAATCTTAATAGTTTAAAAGTTAAAGACTCAAATATTTATATTTCAAAAATAAAACTAAACACTCCAAAACTTCACTTTAAAGATTTAAAAAACAACTTAGATATTCAAACTAAGAGTACTAATTTATTAACTACTGAGTTAAATATTATCAAGTCAATTATTTCAATAAATAAAATTAAACTAGACACACCAGCTGTAAAGTTTAGAGATTTAAAGTCTAAATTAGATGTAGACACTAAAAACACAAATTTACAAGTAAACAAACTAAATATCAATGGTCCTAAGATAACTATGGCATCAATTGCACTTATAAATCCAAAACTTAATATCAATGATAAAGCAAATAACTTAGCAATAGATATTAATAAAATAAATGCAAATATAAGTTCATTTATATTAAATAAAAATGATATATCAATCAAAACAGCAAAAATATCAAAAGGTTCATTAACATTTAAAGATATAAAAAATAAAACAGATATCTATTCAAAAGAGATGAAAATAAATGTAAATAGACTAAAACAAAGAAAGAACTCATTAAGTCTTGATTCAATTAGAGTTTATGACCCAAGTTTATCTATTGTAAATAAAAAAGATAAAAGTAATATTATTGCAAAAAATATTGATATAAGTATTACTGGTATTTCAAATAGTAAAAATGGTTTAAAGATTTTAAAAACAAATATCACAAAGCCCGATATTTCTGTTGTTTTAGGAAAAAACAATACGAAAGTTGATGAAAAAACAGTAGTAAAGAAAGAAACAAATAAAGCAAAAGAAGAAAGTGCAAAATTAAATATTGGTCCAATAAATATAAATAATGCAACACTATCTTTTGAAGATCAAAATTTACCACTTCCTTTTAAAACAATTATTAGTAAGTTAAATGGAAAAGTATCTAAACTTGATACTACAAAAAGTACAACTTCAAAACTTAAAGTAAATGGGGTTGTTGATAAATATGGAACAACTCAAATAACAGGAATTGTTCATCCAAAAAGTTTAAAGATTTTAACAGATATTAATATGTTATTTAAAAATATCTCTATGCAAAACTTTACACCTTATACTGGTAAGTTTATAGGAAAAGAGTTAGAGAGTGGAAAACTAGACTTAGATTTAAAATATAATGTTCAAAAATCAAATCTTGATGCTAAAAATAATATAGTTATTACAAAGTTAAAACTTGGTAAAAAAGTTGAAAGTAAAGATGCGGTTTCACTTCCATTAGAATTAGCAATTGCCCTACTTGAAGATTCAAATGGGGTAATTGACTTAAGTATTCCTGTAAGTGGAAATATGGATGACCCACAATTTTCTATTGCACCTATTGTTTGGAAAGCCTTTGTTAATTTAATTACTAAAGCAATTACAGCACCATTTTCTCTTCTTGGAGCAATTTTTGGCTTTGATGCAAATGAAATTAATAGTGTAGATTTTGACTATGGAGAAGATGTGGTTACACCTATTCAAAAAGAAACACTTGATAAGATAGTTCAAATACTAAATAAACGTCCAAACTTAGTCTTAGAATTCAATCCTTCTTATGATAAAGATAAAGATTTAAAAGCTCTTAAAAAATCAAAATTTGATAAAATTGTTTCAAATGAATTAAAAAATGTAAAAGATAAAGATTATAAAGAAGAGTATCTAGAACTATTAGAAGATATATATGAAGATTTTGACCAAAAACTTAAGCCTTTAAAACAGCAGTATGCTAAAGATGAAAAAGGATATAAAAGTAGTTTAGAAGAGTATATTATTTCAAAACAAGAAATTAGTAAATCTCTTTTAGCAAAACTTGCTTTAAATCGAGTAACAAATATTAAAAACTATTTATTAAATGAAAAAAAGATAAATGTAAAACAAGTAAAACTATCTAAAAAAATTGAAGTAAAAACTCAATCTAAAAAAACATCTAACATTGATTTAAAACTATCAAAATAATATAGTAAAGATTTATTCTTTACTATAAGCTATTCTTATAACTTTTATTTATTGACATATAATAGTTTATCTGATATCATTCCTAAAGTATAATTAAAATTTATAATAAATAAATAAGGAAAACTTATGAACAAAATACTACCAGGAATTTTAATTCTTGTAATACTATTCGTTACATTCGCAGTTTTTGAAGAAGTTAATAAATTTGATCCAAAACAAAAAAGACTACAATGCCAAGAAAAAACAATTACTTTTGAAAAGATTGATTTTGAACATCCAATATGGGAAACAAACAATCTAATAGAAACAAATAACTTTATAATTAAATCAAATATTGAGTATTCAAAACTAATGCCAAGCCATTTAATAAACATTTTAACTGTAGAACAAGCAGATGAAACTTTAAACAAAGTTTTAAATACATATATAAAATATGATATACCAAATGATAAAAAACTTTTAATTGATTATTATATATATGAAAATGATAAAGAAGATAAAGGTAAAAAAGGTCCTAAATCAAAACTTTATGCAGGATATTTATTATTTGAGTTTAAACTAGATAATAAATTAGTTTATAAAATACAAACAGATTATATGAATATAGATGCAAAAGACATTGAAGAAAGAATGGATTGTGCTATAAAATCTTTTCTTTCAATTAAATAAAGGATAAAAAATGAAACAAAAAATATTTAAAGATAAATATCATATTTTTGAAATAGAGTTTAAAAAAGATGAATTAAAATATAAAAGTGTAGATGAAATTATAAATGCATTACAAGTAAAAATTGATGCACATCCTGTAATTGCATTTATTTCAATTTTTGATCAATATGCTCATACTTCAGCTTTAGAAATGGGAGAAATCAATGAAAGTATAAAAGCTGCTAAAAATATAATATTTTGTTTTGGAAAAGAGTTACCAACGCCTGAAGTATTAGCAGTAAGACCTAGAAGTATTGGAGTTTGTGAACTTGAGGATTCTTATGTTATAAACTATTTAGAGGCACCTAATGAAGCTGCAAATGATACTATGGAGAATTTTATTAAGTCTTTAAAAGATTAATACTAAAAAGGTAATAAAGCTTTTATAACTTTATTACCTTTGCTCCAAAGCCACCTTGACTTGGGTGTGCATCAGTATATCCACTAACACTTGGATGAGAATCTAAGAACTGCTTAACTGCATATGATAATTTTCCAGTACCAATTCCATGGTAAACTAAAACTTCATCAAAACCAGCAATTAAAGCATCTGATAAAAACTTATCTAAATTATCAACTGCTTCATCACTTCTTTGTCCATGTAAATCTAATTTAACATGGCCTGATGATGGTTTTTGAATTGTAACAGTTGCTTTAATAGGTTTTTTCTTTACTTTTGGAGGATTACCTGATTTTTGTAAATCAGCTAATTTAACTTGTACTTTCATCCCCATATCATTCTCAATATAAGCTTTAGTTCCTTTTATTGAAATAAGTACACCTTTAGTAGTTCTATATTTTACTCTATCCCCTACTTTTAACTCAACTTTATCTTGAACTTTTTCAGTCTTAATATCACTTGCTTTTTTATGTGCAATATTTAAGTGCTGATGAGATTCGCCAACTAGTTTAGCTTTAATAGCCTTTTTAGCTTCATCTCTTGCATCATTATACTCTTTATGAAGCTTTGATTTTTCAGAATAGATATGATCATCTAAAGTCTCTTTTTGCTCTTTTAAGTTTCTTGATAATCTTTCCATATTATCAATCTCTTCATTTAGTTTTGCTATTTTGATTTTATAATCTTTTTCTAACTCACTACTTCGCTCAATTAGTTCATTTAGTTTATCTTTATCATCTCCATATACTTCTTTTGCTTTTTTAACTACATTATTAGGAATCCCATATCTAGAAGCTGTTTCAAAAGCATAAGACTTTCCAATAGTTCCTTGTAAAAATTCATAAGTTGGTATTCTATTAGCTTCATCATAAAGTGCAGCAATTAGTTCTACTTCATCATTTGAAGCCATTAAAGCAGCTAATCTTTTATGGTGAGTTGTAATAATTATCTTAATATCTTTTTTAATAAGCTCTTCAATAATTACTTTAAATAAAGATGCTGCTTCGTCTGAATCTGTTCCTAATTCAATCTCATCAACTCCAACTATTGCACTCTTTGTAGAAAAAAGTTTTGAAAATTCTTGCATTCTTCCTGCGAATGTAGAGATATCATTTTTTACACTTTGAGGATCATCCAATACTGCATTTATTGATTTAAAGTTACCTATTTTTGTATCTTCATGTGCTTTATATGGAATTAAATACTTTGATAATAAAACAGCAGATAAAATAGATTTTAACATCATTGTTTTACCCCCTGCGTTTACCCCTGTAATCATTACAACAGATTTTGAAAAATCAATGCTTATAGGTTTTGGGTCATGAAGTGCAGGATGTGAAAACTCTACAAGTTTATTTACGTTTTTCTTTGTTGGAATAATGAAGTTTTTATCCCCTACTTTTGCAAAAAATAGTCTTGCTTGATAATGATCAAATCTATCAAACTCTTTATTTATAAACTTTAAGAACATTAAATTCTTTTCAAATAAAGAAGTTATTTGTCTACATATTTTTAGTAAAATCTCTTCTTGCTTATTTTTTAAATCATTTTGTTTTTGTTTTAGTGAGCTAACACTATGAGGAAGAACATAAAAGAATCCAGAGTTTGATCTATCAATTACAGAAGCTTTTAATACATGATTAAAACCACCACGAACAAGTAGTGATTCTTCACCATTTATATAGTGAACTTGTGAATCAACAAGATATGATCTTACTTTTTGGTTATTAATAATCTTGTATAAACTTTGTTTTATTTGCTCTTTATTTGTAAAAATTGCATGTTTAACAGAATCAAACTCATCATCAATTCCATCTTTAAGTTTTGCTCTATCATCAAAATAATCACATACTTTTTCAACATCAGAGGGTATTATGATTTTATCAATCCATTCTTGAAGTTTTCCATCAAAATTAAATCTTTTTAAATACATAAAGTATTTTAAAATTTTAACAAACTCAACAATATCATCAACTTTTAAAACACCTTGTTTTTGAATATGTTGTAAAGCTCTATCAAGATTTTGTATCTCATTGGGAGCTTTTATATCAAACTTTGATATCTCATTTATAAGTTTATGATGAAGATTAATATCCCCTTCTAAAATTATAGATTTTTCACGTGCTAAAAATTTTGAAAATGATTCTATATAATCACTTAGGTCTAGTTTTTTAAGTATTTCTTGCATTAAAGTTTATTTTGCCTTTGGTCTAAATGGTTTTATTACATCTTCATTACACACTAAAAACGGACCTTCCATTAAATCAATACAATATGGAATTGCAGGAAAAACTGCATCTAAACACTCTCTAATTGATTTAGGTTTTCCAGGAAGATTAACTATTAGTGAGCTTCCTCTAAGTCCTGCTGTTTGTCTTGAAAGAATTGCAGTTGGTACAAACTTTAAAGACTCTGCTCTCATTAACTCTCCAAAACCTGGCATCATTCTATCACACACAGCTTCAGTAGCTTCTGGAGTTACATCCCTAGCTGCTGGTCCTGTTCCTCCAGTAGTAACTACTAAACAACATCCCTCATTATCAACTAAATCTTTCATTGTCTCTTCTAAAGTTTTTTGATCATCTTCAATACATCTATAAACTTCTTCCCAAGGAGATGTTAAATAGTCATTCATTGTATCAATAATTGCTTTTCCAGATAAATCTTCATAAATTCCTTTACTTGCTCTATCACTTGCAGTTATT
>MDTG01106749.1_pt1 | contig 15792 bp, 13 predicted proteins | sample 811421 | NCBI WGS metagenome assembly MDTG01 (sample SAMN05326645, study PRJNA326480) | marine metagenome | isolation source: seawater | place: Pacific Ocean: South East | collected 2011 | reverse complement strand
TCCCGCAATTGGCTTAAGCCAAACGTACTGATGTACCTCGAGGAAGAGACAGGTAACTATTACGTAAGCGTAAAGAATTTTTGCAGCTTTCTTAATTTTTTTAAACTCAAAGCAAAACTTGATGAAATTCCGCCTAGCGCCCACGCAATTGTAGATTTTTCCCTGTGCGAGTTTGTCGATCATACAGTGATGGAAGGAATAAATGACTACAGCACAACTTTTTCTAGAAAAGGAGGTTTTTTTGAGATCATTGGTCTGGACATCCATGAGGCGAAAACTGAGCACCCATTTGCAATAAGAAAAAGTTTGCCAGAAAGTTCTTTTTTGAATTTTGAAATATCATTGACCAAAAGGCAAAAATTACTTCAAAAGCTCGCTTCCATATTGGACTGGAATTACCTACCCGACCCTATATCCAATTACTCCGATTTAGAACAGTTTTTCTATTTTAAAACAAAATTAGTCAACTACCGATACAACAACCTGGAGAGTAAAAACAAAGAGTTTTTACTTTTTGACCTTTCCTACAGCGAAGGAGCATTCATTGCCAAAGAAGACCTGAGATCCACCTTTCTTCAGTTAAGTGTAACCAAAAAAATGCCTGTTTTTGTGCTTGATAAAGAAAACTTTATGTCTTCCCTTTTTCATTTGTCAGGTCTCAAAGACATCGATTTTAAAAAACACCCTGATTTTTCAAAAAGGTTTTACCTCAGCGGCGAAAAGGAAAAATCAATTCGTGCTTTTTTTACGGATGATCTTATTTTCTTCTTTGAAAGCCACCCAGCTCATTATATAGAATCCAATGGTAAAACCATTTTGATTCGTGGAAAAGAAAGGCTTGCAAGCATCCAAGAAGTAAAGCAAATGATGGCTTTTGCAGAAGAACTATTAAAAATATTAGAGGCCAAATAAAATCTGTCTTTTGGCTATTATCTCAGAGTAATAAATAAATTTACACTACTTAATTTAAAAAATCATGAAAACTAAAATCGCATTATTGGGTATAATTTTTTTTGTCAACACCGTTGTGGCTCAAAAGACCACAATCGGTTCAATAGAGCGTTTAGATCCTAAAATGGATCAATACGTCCCTCCAGGTGCAAAGATAGAAGTGCTAGCAGAAGGCTTTGATTGGTCCGAGGGTCCCGTTTGGGTTGAACAGCTCAATGCAGTACTCTTTTCCGATGTTCCCACAAACAAGGCTTACCGATGGGATGAAAAAAATGGCCTAAGTGTTTTCCTGAATCCCTCGGGATTCACCAGTTTAGCACCCCGTGAAAAAAAAGGAGGCTTAAAAGTCATGAACCGAGACGAGAGCGGCTCCAATGGCCTCACTTTAGATCATAACAACCAGCTCGTTCTTTGTATGCATGGCGACAGAAGGATTGCCCGTTTAGACGGCTGGGACAAAAAGGACTTTACCACAATAGTGGGAAAGTATCAAGGGAAATATTTCAACAGTCCCAATGATTTGGTATATGCCAAAAATGGGGATTTGTATTTTACTGACCCTCCCTATGGTTTGCACAAGGGAGACCAAGATCCAATGAAAGAATTGCCTTTTAATGGAGTTTACAAACTTACCGATTCTGGAGAATTGTCCTTGGTGGTCAAAGACCTGACGCGCCCCAATGGAGTGGCGGTTTCAAACGACCAAAAAACACTTTATGTAGCCATTTCTGATAGAAGTAACCCCAGGATTATGGCATATGATATTGTTCCTGATGGTGTTGAAAACGGCAGGGTTTTCTTCGATGGAGATGAACTTTCCAAAAACAATGTAGGAAGTTTTGACGGCTTAAAAGTACACTCTTCCGGAACGGTTTTCTCCACGGGTCCAGGGGGTGTTTTGGTGATTACCCCAGAAGGAAGGCACCTCGGCACCATCAGAACAGAAGAGCGGTCTGCAAATTGTGCGTTTGACACCAAATTCGAATATCTCTACATGACCTCCGATATGTATCTAACACGAGTCAAATTGTAAAATATTGGAACTTCATTCTATTGCTTGTGGTAATTTTAAATTGGATGGTGGCGCAATGTTTGGTGTTGTCCCCAAGCCTTTGTGGGAAAAAACCAACCCCGCAGACGCCAACAATAGGATTGAGATGTGCAGTCGTTCTTTGCTGATAGAAGATGGAAACAGGCTCACATTGATCGACACTGGCATGGGAAATAAACAAAGTGAAAAATTCTTTGGTTACTATGACCGTTGGGGAGAGGATACCTTAGAAAATTCATTGGCGGAGAAAGGCTTCCACAAAGAGGATATAACAGATGTTTTCCTAACACACCTTCACTTTGATCATTGCGGAGGTGCGGTGGAAAAAGAAAAGAATGAGGTGCTTGAGCCCGCATTTAAAAATGCTGTATATTGGTCACACAAAGATCACTGGCAGTGGGCCACTGTTCCCAATGCAAGAGAAAAAGCTTCTTTTTTGCCGGAAAATATTTTGCCCTTGCAGGAAAGTGGTCAGCTAAAGCTTCTTGAGGGAAAAGATTTAATTTTATCAAATACCCCATTGGGATTCGATATCGTTTTGGTCGATGGTCATACTGAAAAGCAAATGCTACCGTTGATCCAATATAAGGGGGCCACCCTTGTTTTCGCAGCGGACCTTATCCCTACCGCTGGCCACCTCCCCATTCCATATATTATGGGCTATGACACCCGGCCACTTTTAAGCATGAAAGAAAAAACTCAATTCTTAAATCGCGCTGTTGAAGAAGGTATCTTGTTGTTTATGGAACACGACCCAAATCACGAATTGATATCTCTTCAAAAAACAGAAAAAGGCGTAAGAATGAATGAAAAATACAATCTGAACAACTATTTCAATTGAGAATTATATACCTTTTACTTAACAGCTTATTGGTCATCTCCTGTGGTGGCTACAAATTTGTTGGAGAACCCCTAGGAGCTCCGCTTCTGAATCACAACAAAAAGGAATCCTTGGGAGAAGATGAAAGAAGGTTTTGGCCACTAATGGACTTGCGCAATGACAGTATTGCAGGAATGAGTGTTGCGCGTGCCCACGCTGAGTTGATAAAAGATCAAAAGGGAGAAAAAGTAATCGTAGCAGTTATAGATTCCGGAGTCGATATAGAACACCCCCTGCTTCAGGAGGTAGTATGGATTAACCGTGGTGAGGTGCCCAATAACAATATCGATGATGACAATAATGGCTTTGTAGACGACCTCCATGGTTGGAATTTTTTGGGCGCAGCAAGTCTTGAAAACATGGAGTCGGTAAGATTGCAGAAAAAAGAAAAGCCAGATTCCGAAGCTTATAAAAATTTCGAAGAGAAGAGGTTAAATAATTTAGAAAGCAAAAAGCATGAAGTCGTTAGCGTCCAAGACATGTTGGCTCAAATAAAAGAATCCGATAGCGTCATTAAATCGACCCTGAAAAAAGAAAATTATACCTTAGAAGAGGTTGAGAGTTATTCTCCAAAGACATTTGCACTCATGGAAGCGCTGATATTCAAAAGGTTTTTGGAGGAAAACCTTTTGACTGCATCTAAATTGGAAATCTATCTGGAAAGAGCGCAAGCTGGAATAAATGCACATTATAATATCGCCTTTGACGGAAGAAAAGTGGTCGGAGATGACCCAGATGATATCAACGACACCCAGTATGGTAATCCCAATGTCATTGGACCCGATAAAGAAGCTGCCAACCATGGCACCCATGTGTCGGGTATCATAGCTGCAATACAAAACAACAACCCCGGAAACAAAAGTGATTTTGAAGGTGTCGAGATAATGGTTTTGAGGGCCGTTCCGGATGGAGATGAATACGACAAAGATATTGCGCTGGCCATTAGGTATGCTGTGGACAATGGGGCCAAAATAATAAATACGAGCTTTGGAAAGGGCTATTCCCCTCACAAGGATTGGGTTTGGGCGGCTGTTAGGCATGCTGAAAAAAATGATGTGCTGATTATTAATGCCGCAGGGAATAGCGCAAAAAATATAGACCCTGGAATGGAAAAAACTTATATAACTGACGAGGAAAACGAGACAGAGTTGTTCTCTAACCTTCTTACTGTGGGTGCCGCTGATTATTCTTATAACGAAGAACAGGTCGCTTCGTTTTCCAACTTCGGCGGAGTTAACGTAGATGTATTTGCGCCTGGGGATAAGATTTGGTCGATCGTACCCAACGAAGAATATGATTTTTATAGCGGAACCTCAATGGCGGCACCAAACGCAGCAGGAGTAGCGACAATAATCAGATCGTTCTTTCCAAAACTCAAAGCCTTTCAAGTAAAAAGAATACTCATGGATTCTGGCCTCCCCATGTACCCCTCGCTAAAAAGCCCAGAGGGGGAAACATTGGTAAATCCGAGGTCCCTTTCCGCCTCTGGGAAAACCATAAACCTCTATAACGCTCTTATCTACGCATCTAGTAAATCTTATAAGAAATGAAAACAAAACTTTACCTTATTATTCTAATTTTTTGCTGCGCTTTTGTACAATCTCAGAACTACTGGCAGCAAGCTGCAGATTATAAAATGACTGTCGATATGGATGTTGAATCCTTTCAATACTCTGGGTATCAAGAATTACTTTACACCAATAACTCTCCAGACAGCCTAAATAAAGTGTTCTATCACCTGTATTTCAATGCCTTTCAGCCAGGAAGTCAAATGGCAATCAGAGTAAAAAATGGCAAAGACAAAAACGGACGATTCAAGGAGGATCTCGACGAATTAAAAAAAGAGGAAATAGGCTTTTTAAATATCTCCAACCTAAAGCAGGACGGTGCCCTGTTAAAACACGAGCTCTCTGAGACCATCTTGGAAGTGAGTTTATCAGCTACACTGGCTCCTGGAGAAAGCACCCTTTTGACTCTGGACTTTGAGGGCCAAGTTCCTAAGCTGATAAGACGGGCTGGGAGAAACTCTGTTGAGGGAGTTGCTTTATCGATGGCGCAATGGTACCCTAAAATTGCAGAGTATGATTATGAAGGCTGGAACGCAGAGCCTTATTTGGGGAGAGAGTTCCACGGTGTATGGGGAAGTTTTGACGTTACTTTGACTTTGGACAAAGACTATACTGTGGCTGCCTCTGGATATTTACAAAACCCCAAACGGGTGGGCCATGGTTACAGCAATAAAAAAGGAAAGGCCAAAAAAAGAAAATTGAAATGGCATTTTATCGCTCCTCAAGTTCACGATTTTACCTGGTCTGCAGACCCTGAATACATTCACGATATATACCCTGGCCCTAATGGTGTTGACTTACATTTTTTTTACAAAGACAACCCGCTGTACAACGAAAGATGGAAAAGACTCCAGCCCCTTACCGCTGACCTAATGCGATTTTACAACCAAGCCATTGGAGCCTACCCCTACAAACAATATACTGTTGCACAAGGAGGGGACGGAGGAATGGAATACGCCATGTTAACTTTGATTACTGGAGAGCGTGAATTTGGAAGCCTCGTTGGTGTAACGGCTCATGAGCTGGCCCACTCTTGGTTCCAGTTTGTCTTAGCAACAAATGAAATGAAATACGAGTGGATGGACGAAGGTTTTACGACCTATATCTCCACCATTGCAAAAGATAAAATCCTTAACGAGAACAATGTTTTTCCTCTTGAAAACACTTACAATAACTACCTCTACCTGGCTAATTCAGGAAAGGAACAGCCGCAGCAAACCAATGCAAACCGTTATGATTATAACTTTGCTTACGAAATAACGGCCTACAGCAAAGGAGCTGTTTTTCTAAGCCAGTTGGGTTATATTATTGGAGAAGAAAATTTGGTCCAAACCCTAAAGGAATATTACCGTCAGTTTAAGTTCAAGCACCCGGTTCCCAACGATTTTCGCCGCGTGGCCGAGCGGATTTCAGGGATTCAACTGAAGTGGTATTTGACGGACTGGACGCAAACTACAAACACCATTGACTACAGTATTAATGGGGTTGAAGAGCGAGAAGGTAAAGCAGCCTTACTGCTTGAGAGAATTGGGTCGATGCCCATGCCCTTAGAGATTCTAGTCAACTATAAAAATGGTAAATCTGAAATTCATTACATCCCTATTCCTTTGATGAGGGGAGAAAAAAGCAACCCTTATAACATTGAATGGGTGGTTCACAAAGACTGGGCCTGGGCAAACCCGCGATACCAGCTGGTCCTGAGTCGGCCCAAGAGTGAAATTGTTGATGTGTTAATTGACCCTACTTTCTATATGGCCGATGTGAATCGTGACAACAACACTTTTTATAACGCAGAGTGAGCGAATTAAAAAACATAAAAAGACTCAGGGGTAGAAAAGAAACTGACCTTATTTTTAAAAAGGGCATGACTATTAAATCGGGTATGCTTGCGCTTCGTTTTACAGAAAATACAGAAAGTAGAAGTTGCGTTAATATTGGAGTAGGTGTGTCTAAAAGGTTTGTTTTTTTAGCGCACAACCGCAATCGCGTCAAGAGACAAATGAGGGCGGTAATTAAAAACATGGACAATGACATGTTGGAGGTCCTACCGGCTGGTTACTATATGTTTCTTTTTTGTGGAAGTGCACCGGTCTCTAATGCTGTTCTCACTTCAGATTTTGCTCGATTAGTTGAAAAGATCAGCCGTTTGTACTCAGAATCATAGCGCAATGTGGAATTCCATCCTCTAAATAATCTCCACCCTTTTTTATAAAGCCTTGTTTCTGGTAAAAGTTTTTTAGGTGTGATTGCGCAGATATTTTAATATTTGAATCTTTAAGTGTGTGTTGACAATAATCTGTGCTTTTGCGAACTAGTTCTTTGCCTAACCCAATTCCTCTAATTGTTTGATGAGTCACAATTCTTCCTAACACTGTGTACCTTTCTTCTACTAATCCAATAGGTAGTATTCTGGCATAAGCCAGTAACCGGTTTCTTTTATAGCCTAAGACGTGTATGGCTTCTTGGTCTTTGTCATCCTGATCTGAGTAGATACAGTTTTGTTCCACAACAAAAACATCAGACCTGAGTTTTAAAAGGTCATAAAGTTCCTGAACTTCTAATTTATCAAAGCTTTTAAATGACCAGACCAAAGCTAACTACAGTCTATTTTTTCAATTCTCTTTTGATGCCTTCCTCCTTCAAATGGTGTCGAGAGAAAAACGTTTAACATTTCCTTAGCCTCTAATTTGCTCACAAACCTTGCGGGTATGCTAATGATGTTGGCGTCGTTGTGTAGCCGAGAAAGTTCTGCTATTTCTGGTGTCCAGCAAAGGGCTGCTCTTATTTTCTGATGTTTATTTGCTGTCATGGCCGCGCCGTTTCCACTCCCACAAATGATGATTCCTACTCTTACTTTTTCGCTGAGGACATCCATCGCTACTGGGTGAATAAAATCTGCATAATCTACACTATTTGATGTGTTTGTGCCGTGGTTTGTCAATGTGTGGTTGTCTTTCTCTAAATGAGAAATGATCGCTTCTTTGAGCTCTACACCTGCGTGATCATTTCCTATGGATATTTTCATGTTTTTTTTGCAAAGTTAAAATTTTCTGTTTTGGTGTTTATTAATGTTTTGATTAAATGTTGATAATATTTATTTCTATTTAACCTTTTTTTTTAATGAGTACTGCTTATCTTTTTGAACAAGGTTTCCAATTATTTTTATCATAAAATGTGTCGTTCTTTTCAACCCTTTCTCGCTTGTTTTCAACATTATTTTCGTCTATTTTCATCATAAAGTGTCAACAAACACTTTTTTTAACAGTTGTTTATATGTTGGTTAATAGACTAACTTATAATAAGTTAATCTTGTGACAAATTAAAACAGCTAGTTTGTAATTTTTTATCTTTTGGAACTGAAAGCTTATTGATAAAATTTTGTTCTAACTATTCACACTTAATAATAGACATCATTATTTTAAAATAATCTTTAAAAAAAAGAAAAATTATGTTGAGGGTTTTGATAAGTTAATAGTGGTAGTGAAAAAGAAAACTTAAATTTGTATCATAGAATAAATGAATGTCAAAACAGAAAAAGGCGGATAGAAATATTCACGGAAAAGTTCTTAAAGTTTTTAAAGAAAATCCTAAAAAATCTTACAATTACAAGCAAATAGCAGCAAAACTGAATATTACTGATACTCAAAAAAGAAATTCAGTAATAAAAGCCTTAGGAAAGCTACAAAGCGAAAAGAGAATAGAACAAAGCCTTCCTGGAAAATATATTTTTAAATCTCTACTCAAAAGCAACAAGGAAGGAGTTATTCAAGTAACTTCATCAGGAAACGCTTACCTCTTAATGCCCGAGGAAGAGGAAGATATTTTTATAGCAAGAAAGAATACCAAACGCGCCTTGGATGGTGATACTGTATCGGTGTACGTGATGAGAACCAAAAAAAATGGAAGAAAGGAGGGGGAAGTAGTATCGGTAACAGAAAGAGCCAAAAAAAACTATGTAGGTATTTTAGAATTAAGCAAAGATTTTGGTTTTGTAAAAACCCGTTCGTCCAATCTTCACAAAGATTTCTTCATTGAAAAAGAGGAATTAAAAGATTACAACAATGGCGACAAGGTCATTGTAAAATTCAAAGATTGGCCAGTCCGAGCTAGTTCTCCCTTTGGAACCATCATAAGAAGTTTAGGCAAACCAGGACAACTGAACACAGAGATGCACAGCATAATACATGAATATGGGTTCCCAGAAGAGTTTCCTGTGGAAGTTGAGGAAGAGGCCAAAAAAATAAATGTAGGAACCCAAAAAGAAGAGATTTCTAAGAGAAAAGATTTTAGAAAAACAACAACCTTCACCATCGACCCAATCACAGCAAAAGACTTTGATGATGCGCTATCATTCGTTCCCTTGGGCAATAATAAATATGAAATTGGTGTTCATATAGCAGATGTTTCTCATTACGTACCTATCAATAGTATATTGGATCAGGAAGCATATGAAAGAGCAACCTCTGTTTACTTAGTCGACCGAGTGGTACCTATGTTACCAGAAGTTTTGTCTAATGGGGTATGTTCTCTTAGGCCAAACGAAGAGAAATATACCTTCTCAGCAGTTTTTACTGTAGATGAAAATATGGTAATAGAAAAAGAATGGTTTGGAAAAACGGTAATCTTATCAGACCAAAGGTTTTCTTATGAAGAGGTCCAATTTATGTTAGATAACCAAACTCAAAATATAAGTAAAGATGTATCCTTGACTAAGCAAGAATACAGAGTAAGTGAAGAAATTTATGAGGCTATATCTAAATTGAATCTATTAGCCAAAAAACTCAGAATAAAAAGAATGAAAAGCGGTGCCCTCATTTTTGATAGGGTAGAAATAAAATTCAATTTAGATAAAGAAAACAACCCAGAAAGTGTTTTTTTTAAGACGTCTAAAGACGCCCACAAGCTGGTTGAAGAACTGATGTTATTAGCTAACAAAAGGGTGGCGGAGTTTATAGGAAAACAAAAGAAAAATAAAGAATTTGTTTACAGAGTTCATGATGTTCCTGATAATGAAAAATTAAGCAATCTCAAATCGATTGCATTCAAGCTGGGATACGACTTAAATTTAGAAAACAAGCACGTAAATGAATCCCTCAACAAGTTACTTAAAGATATCCATGGAAAAAAAGAACAGGAATTAATTGATACCTTAACCATTAGATGCATGAGTAAAGCAGTTTATACCACTGATAACATAGGACATTACGGGTTGGCATTTAACTACTATACGCACTTCACTTCCCCAATAAGAAGATACCCAGATGTTTTGGTTCATCGATTATTACAGTTTTATTTGACAGGTAAAGAAAAAATAAATATCGGGTTTTTGGAGGAGGCTTGTGCGCATTCTTCTGGACGTGAACAGCAGGCTACAAAAGCAGAGCGAGACTCAACAAAATATATGCAAGTGAAATTTATGGAGGACAAAATAGATATAGGTTTTGAAGGTGTTATTTCAGGAGTTACCGATCGAGGCATGTATGTGGAAATTATAGAAAACAAATGTGAGGGAATGATAAAATTGTCAGAAATAAAAGGAGACTACTTTAAATATGATGATAAGAACCACCGTCTGGTTGGGGAAAGAAGTAAAGCTATATATCAATTAGGAGATACTGTCAACATCCGTGTAAAAAAAGCTGATCTTATAAAAAGACAATTAGACTTTGTTTTAGGTGAACCAAAAGAATAAATAGTTAAATTTATAGAACGCAATCTTACAAGATGACAAAGTTTCTACTTTTTATTATTGTATTTTCTTCCTTTTCCACCCAAGCTCAGGACAAGGAAGCATTTCCTGCTTCAAAAGATGAAAGAAGAGTAAATGTTTCGAGTTTTATAAACATTAAAATCTACTCTGGTATAGAGGTTAAATTAATACCAGCAGACGAAAATAGATTGGTGATAAGCGGAGAAGACAAAAAAGATGTTGTCCTAAAGAACAAGGGACAAACGCTTAAAATAAGACACTCCTTAGACCACTTCCTGAACCCAACGTTTACTTATGTAGAATTATATCACAAAAACACCCTTGACGAAATCAATTTATACCAGGGGTCAGCATTGGAAACAGATAGCATCTACAAACAAACAAGCATTAGCATTAAAGTGCAAGAAGGATCCTCTATGAAATTTAAATTCGACGGAGAAAAACTGACCTCTTCGGTAAACACCGGAGGGAAACTATTCATATCAGGACAAGCAACCAACCACGAATCTTCTGTAAGCAGTGGCGGAGTTTGTGAGGCAGAAATTTTCGAAACCGAGCAAACAGAGGTAAGCGTAACCGCAGGCGGAATTTCTTATGTTAATGCAGTTGAGTTGCTGGAAGCCAAAGTGACTGCGGGTGGAATTATTCGAGTGTACGGGAGCCCCAAGAAAATGGTAACCAAAAAAACCATTGGAGGTCAGATCTTTGAAATGAAATAGGAGTGGTTAATGAGGCATCGAGCGGATTCGAACCGCTGTACAAGCTTTTGCAGAGCTCTGCCTAGCCACTCGGCCACGATGCCATTTGACAAAAGTAGTAAAAAATTAAGCTTTTATCAGCTTTATCGACTTGCTTTTAATTGCACAGAAACCTCTCCAACATCACCACCAATAGGAGGGTTTTGTTTGGATACAGAGACCGAGACCAAATTTACAGCTGGGAATGACTGAAGTATACTGTCTATTATTCGCTTTCCAACATTTTCTAACAGTTTGGAGCGAACCGACATCTCTTTTTTTACAATGGCGTTCAACGTTACATAGTCTACCGCGTAATCTAACCGGTCAGACGCAGCAGCCATATCCATATTTGTTTCTGCCTCTAAGCGGACAATATACTCACTGCCAATTTTTTTTTCTTCATCCATACATCCATGAAAAGCGTAAATCCTGATGTCGTTTAGAATAACCTTACCCATATTTCAATTTTCAGTAAATATATAATAACGATATAATTATATTTAAAGACTTTTGCTTTTAATATATTTGACAAAATTTAAGATGTCAGAAAAGCCACTTAATTTTATAGAGCACATTATCGCGGAAGACCTTAAAGAAGGCTTTTCACCCAAAGATCTTAGATTTAGATTTCCTCCAGAACCCAATGGTTTTCTTCACATAGGCCATGTAAAAGCGATATGTATTAATTTTAATTTAGGAGCTCGGTATCAAGCACCCGTAAATCTTAGGTTTGACGACACAAACCCAGCTAAGGAGGAGGCACAATATGTAGAAGCCATAAAAAATGACATTAAGTGGCTGGGCTTTGAGTGGGACAAGGAGTGCTATGCATCAGATTATTTTAAGCAGCTTTACGATTGGGCAGAGTCGCTGATCAATAAAGGTCTTGCTTTTGTAGACTCTCAGTCGTCAAAACAGATAGCAGAACAAAAAGGAACCCCAACAGAACCAGGATCACTCAGTCCCTTTAGGGATCGGACAGTATCAGAAAACCTGAGGTTATTTCAAGAAATGAAAGCTGGTGATCACCCGGAGGGCGCACATGTGTTAAGAGCAAAAATTGATATGTCTGCCCCTAATATGCTTCTTAGGGATCCAGTAATGTATCGAATTGTGCACAAAGCGCACCACAGAACTGGAAATGACTGGTGTATTTACCCGATGTACGATTGGACCCATGGTGAATCGGATTATATAGAAAGGATATCGCATTCCTTGTGTTCCCTGGAGTTTAAACCCCATAGGGACTTATACGACTGGTTTTTAGAGGCCCTTGCACCGCTGGTGGGAACTCGTCCGAAACAAAGAGAGTTTGCTCGCCTGAACCTCTCTTATACAGTGATGAGCAAAAGAAAATTAAAAAATTTAATTGATCAAGGGCATGTCAGTGGCTGGGATGATCCCAGAATGCCCACCATCAGTGGGTTGAGAAAAAGAGGATATACCCCAGAGTCCTTGCGGAATTTTGTGAATACAGCAGGCGTTGCAAAGCGTGATAATATTATCGATGTTTCACTTTTGGAGTTTTGTGTCAGAGATCATCTCAATAAGATTGCGCCTCGGGCCATGGCAGTCCTCAATCCTGTTAAGTTAACCATTGAGAACTACCCAGATGGAAATGTAGAGTGGTTGAAATCTGAGAACAACCCCGAGGACGAACAAGCGGGTTTTCGAGAAGTGCCTTTCTCTCGACACCTATTCATTGAACGAGAAGATTTCAAAGAGGAGGCAAACAGAAAATTCTTTAGACTAACACTCGGAAAGGAGGTGCGATTAAAGAACGCTTACATTATTAAGGGTGAGCGGGTCGTAAAAGATCAAAATGGAGGAATAATAGAAATCATTTGTTCTTATGACCCGCAGAGCAAAAGTGGCTCTGGTACCGAAGAGAGTAAAAGAAAGGTAAAGGGCACCTTGCACTGGGTTTCTGTAGAACAAGCTCACCCTATAGAGGTTAACCTTTATGACCGTTTGTTTGAAGTGGAAGAGCCCGATAAAGCCATGGAGGAAATCCCCTCTTCGTTTATCAACCCCAATTCCTACAGTCAAACCTCAGGTTTTGTGGAGCCAAGTGTTGCAAAAGCAACCCAAGGTACTAGGATCCAGTTCCAGCGTATTGGTTACTTTATTCTTGATCAGAAAACCCCAGAAGGAACACTTGTTTTCAACAAAACTGTTGGACTTAGGGACACATGGAAGAAAGCTTAGCCTATTCCTTGGTTCCGCTTTTGCCTTGCTTCTTTTGATTTCCAAGCTTCATGGCCTCCCCTATTTGATTACTTGCAGAAAATGAAGCCACCATATTGTTGAGCATATCACTGCCTGCTTGCGGGGAATTAGGCAATAGAATTAAATTACTATTTGTTTCCTCGCCGATAGACTGCAGGGTGTCATAATGTTGGGTTACCACAATCAAGGCAGAAGCTTCTTGAGAGTTTATTCCTACATTATTCAAAACATCAACAGATTCCTCGAGACCCCGAGCAATCTCCCTTCTTTGGTCTGCGATTCCTTGCCCCTGAAGTCTCTTGCTTTCAGCTTCAGCTTTTGCCTTTTCGACAATTAGAATCCTTTGCGCATCTCCCTCGTATTGGGCAGCAACCTTTTGTCGCTCAGCGGCATTGATTTTATTCATCGCTGTTTTGACTTCTGCATCGGGGTCAATGTCGGTGACCAAAGCTTTTATAATATCGTAACCATAGTTCACCATGGCGTCATTAAGCTCACCTTTTACGGCATTGGCAATCTCATCTTTTTTTTCGAAAACGTCATCGAGACGCATCTTAGGAACCACTGCTCTTACAACGTCAAACACGTAGGAGGTGATTTGGTCTTGTGGAAAGTCTAACTTGTAGAATGCGTCATAGATTTTTTCTTGGAGGATTTTGTATTGGACAGAAACCTTCAGTTTTACAAAAACGTCATCTTTTGTTTTGGTCTCAACAATGACATCAAGCTGTAAAATTCTGAGGCTTACCCTTCCAGAAATTTTATCAATTAGAGGTACCTTAAAGTGGATTCCCGGTCTTCGGATGGCAATAAACTTACCAAACCGTTCGATGACTGCAGATGTTTGTTGTTTAACAACAAAAACACCAGAGATTAGAACAATTACAACAATAAATACAATTACATAAGTAGATAAGTCCATAATATATTAATTAAGTTGAGATAAAAATTTTTCAAGTCTTCTTAAAGTTATTGTATTTCCTGTAATGAAGCAAATATCAAACACATCGGGTCCACTTAGATTTCCTACCAAAGCCAATCGCAAACTTTGCATTATGACACCAAAAGGAACATTATGGTCCTCATTCCAAACCTTAATTTTTTCTTTCCATTCTTTTACAGGTATTTCCTTTTTGGCGTAATCGATAAATTGGAGTATTATTTTTTGTGGCTCGTGCTCCTTTACCTTTTTCAAAACCTCGGGGTCATATCCATCAGGATCTGCCAAAAACACGCGGCTTTCAGAAATTAGGTCCTCCAGCAAAAAAAGTCGCTTTTTTACAAGCGCGTAGGCGTAAGTTCTCTTTTTTTCCGACCATTTATATGGAAGACAATCAGTGAATTCGATAAAACGGCTGAAAATGGTTTTTTCATCCGTGAGCTCAATAAATTTATGGTTTACCCACTTTGCTTTATCAAAGTCAAACTTTGCACCCCCTTTTTTAATTTTATCAGTATCAAATATTTGCTGCAGTTCTGGGAAAGAAAAAATTTCCTTTTCTGTACCTGGGTTCCAACCCAAGAGCGCCAAATAATTAACCAAAGCTTCAGGTAAAAAGCCCCTCTCTTTGAAGCCTTTACTCCCTTCCCACTCTAATGGATAAACAGGAAAACCCATTTTTTCTCCATCTCTTTTGGAAAGCTTTCCTTTTCCTTGCGGTTTTAGGATCAATGGTAGGTGCATAAATATTGGTGCATGCCATCCAAATGCATCATATATCAATTGGTGTAATGCTAAAGATGGCAACCATTCCTCTCCTCTTATCACATGCGTGATGCCCATTAAGTGATCGTCAACCACATTGGCAAAATGGTAAGTTGGCATACCATCAGCTTTAATTAATATTTTGTCATCAATTTCACTTCCCTGTACCCCTATGCTGCCCCTTATCTTATCGATCATCTCCACGTTTTTTTTGGGATCAACTTTCAATCTAACCACAAAGGCTGTAGTTTCTAATAGTGCTTTGGTTTTCTCCGAAGAATAGCTTAATGAGTTTTTAAACTCTAAGCGATTATGGGCACCATACTTTAAAGTTGTTTTCTTTTCATCAGCGATCAACCGGGCTTTGGACAGTGTTTCAGCGCTGTCAAAAGCATAATAGGCTTTTCCCTTACGAATCAGCATATCGATGTGTTCTTCATATATTTTTTTTCTTTCACTTTGTCTGTAGGGACCAGTTTTTCCACCCAACAAGGGTCCCTCATCAGGCCTTAGATCACACCATTTTAAAGCTTCAATGATATAATTTTCTGACCCCTCTACTTTTCTGTATTGGTCGGTATCTTCAATTCTAAGAAGAAACTTTCCCCCGTTTTTTTTGGCAAACAGGTAATTGTACAAGGCAGTACGTAACCCCCCTATGTGTAATGGACCTGTTGGGCTTGGTGCAAATCTTACGCGTACACTCATTCTTTTTTCCTCAAAGATAACACCCTGTATTGCTCCAATGAAATTATTTGTTTTTTCTTTGTTTTATATTTGCAAAAAAAAGCTTGATCAAGTTCAATCACCATAATTTTTTGAAGTTACCACGGCGTAAGTTAAAGTCTTGGTTGGAAATGATTGCGTTAACCGAGGGAAGCCTAATTAAAAATTTGGAATATAACTTTGTAGATGCTGAGACCATGCGCTCACTCAATCGAATTCATCTAAATCCATT
>MDTG01391306.1_pt1 | contig 15793 bp, 13 predicted proteins | sample 811421 | NCBI WGS metagenome assembly MDTG01 (sample SAMN05326645, study PRJNA326480) | marine metagenome | isolation source: seawater | place: Pacific Ocean: South East | collected 2011 | reverse complement strand
TACAGGTATAGCCAGTAAAATCGATAAAAATAGCCCTATTTTCTGCTCTTCCTTCTTCAATAGCTTGTTTATAGCTGCTTAACCATCCCTCATCAGCAAATGTTTGTGAAGAGCTTCCTCTAATAGATGCTAGTGTACTAACTACACTCACATCGGTTGCCTGCTTAGGTGGCAACCAGGCATCCCAAATTCCTAGTGAAGAACCTAATAGACCCGGAATTAGATAGATACTGAAAAGTAGAAATGGAAGACTCAATACCACCCTTCCCGCACCAATGGAACTGGGTTTTTCTTCATTCTTTAAGGCAAATAATCCTAGAATATAAAGGGTTGCAATAATAAATATAGCTATCCACAGCGAAATGGCGAAAGGTCGACTAATCCAAGTCCAACCCATCACTAAATCTACATTCGATAGAAACTTTACCGCAGCAGCCAATTCTATAAATCCCAAAAGTACTTTTACCATGTTCATCCATGAACCACTCTTGGGTAAGGTATTTAATAAATTTGGGAAAAGAGCAAAAAGTACAAATGGACTTGCAAAAGCGGCTGAGAAACCGATCATTCCTATAATAGGAAAGAACCATGCTCCTCCTGTTGTGGCAGCAAATACGGCCCCAACAAAAGGAGCTGTACATGAGAAGGATACCGCACTTATGGTAATTGCCATGAATAAAATACCCACAATACCAGAGTTTTCATTGCTCTTTTTATTTAAAAAATTAGTGATTTGATAGGGTAATTGTAGTTCATACATACCCAGTAAACTCAAAGCAAAACCAATAAGTACTACAGCGATAAAAAGGTTCACAAATGGGTTAGAAGCGAAGTTTTGCGCCCCAGAAACACCAACTACAGTAGCTAATACCACTCCTATTAGGGTAAATGTGGCCACTATGGCTAAGCCAAAAACTACCGCACTACCAACCCCTTGTTTCGACTCTTCCTGTTTGGCAAAGTATGATACGGTTAGTGGAATCATCGGAAAAACGCAGGGAGTCAATAAGGCAGCATAACCAGCAAGAATAGCAATCCATATAAAGGAAAATATTCCATCATTACTAGCTGAATTAGAAATACTAATAATTTGACTTGGTTGAGTATCTTTTGCAAGTGTAGCCTCTAACAGTGGATTGTCTACTACTCCTGAAACATAGATCGTAGCAATGATTGATTTCGATGTTGGGGGTAGACAAACTCTGTCATCACAAACCTGATAAAAGGCTTCAATATCCAGAATTTGAGTTCCAAGCTTAGTTACGAATATGCTAACTGGCAGGGTGAATTGAGCAAAAGTACTATGCAAGCCTAAATCCGTTCCAAAATTTGGATCAAATTCAATATCTGCTTTTGATTCTTTAACTTCTTCGGTGAAGAAAAAATTTGGTGAATTAGCACTAAAATCGGTTGGAAAAGGACCTGCTTCAGGATCATTTAATACCGAATACAAATGCCAATCACCTTCTATATTAGCATTTAGCTCAATTTCGAAAGGTTCCCCTGCCATAACTGTGTCAGGTACACTTACTATGCTAAATTTAACAGGATCTGGTATCTGAGCATTTATATTACCAAAAAGAACCAACCCCAAGAACAAAGTCAATAAGATAAAATCTTTAACTAATGAGTAAGAATTTTCTTGCATAGTATGGGATTTAAAATAGGATTTTAAAAGTCTCTGCGAATATATGAGCATCAAATACTACTTATTTACTTAATTAGAGGGGATTATTAAAATAAAAACACTATCTCCCCAAAACAAAATACCACATTACTTGGAATGTGGTATTAGTTTAAATTTACAAGTAAATGGATAATAAGCGTTCTAACTAGTCGGCTTTAACTACCCAGAATTTGAGTTGCGGTTTCAAATCACCAAGCAGTTGTATGGTAGCCGTATATTCGCCTAAGGTCTTAACATCCGTATCTATAGTAATAGAACGACGATCAATTTCTATTCCTTTTTCCATTAATGCATCTGCTATTTGTACGTTCGTTACCGTGCCATGAATTTTATCATCTTCACCTGTGGTAACTGCAATTGTCAAATTGCTGGATTCAATCTTTTTGGCCATTTCCTTGGCCTCTTTAACATTGACTTCAGCTTTTTTAGCGGCTCTTTTCTGCATCAACTCTAATTCTGCAATGGAACCTTTAGTTGCGAGCACAGCCATTCCACTAGGGATAAGGTAATTTCGCCCATAACCATCTTTGACGATGACTAATTCTCCTGATTGACCTAGTTTTTCTACATCTTGGGTTAAAATAACTTTCATATCATTTGAATTTATTATCGTAAGTTTTCAGCAACATAAGGCATAAGGCCTAAAAAACGTGCTCTTTTAATTGCAGAGGTGAGTTGTCGCTGATGTTTAGCACTAGTTCCCGTCACTCTTCTAGGCAATATTTTACCTTGATCGTTGGTGAATCGCTGAAGCGTTTCAACATCTTTATAATCTATATACTCGAGGCCTGCTTCAGTAAATTTACACTGCTTAACTTTTCTAACGCTTTTTTTAGGATGCGATGGATTCTTAATCATGATAGTCTAATTTAAAAAATGGTTATAATTTATCATCTTCTGAGTCGTCTTCAACAATAATAGGAAAGACTTCAGGAACAGCATTTTTCTTAACCAACTCTTTATGACGTTTCATTTTTGCATCATATTTCAACGTTAGGTATCTCATGATCTCAGCGTCTATCCGCATAGCGCGCTCAATAGTTTCTATAGCGGTAGCAGGTCCTTCAAAATATAGGTTCACATAAAAACCAGTTTGTTTCTTATCCATTTCGTAGGCAAACTTGCGAAGGCCCCATTCATCAACTTCATCTATAGTTCCTCCACTGGAAGTGATTAGGTCGTTAATTCGCTTAATTACAGCAGGATATTGTTCGTCCTCTAAAACAGGACTAATGATATAAGTTAATTCGTAATATGAATTCATATGTTTACTTTGGATGTTTTCAATTAGAGAAGAAAACAGTCATCTTAAATGTTAAAGACTATCACTTAGATGACAGAAAAGAAAATATAGTGTTTTTTTTGCTAATTCACATCACCTCAAAAGCTATTTTATTCTAACTCTGCCCCTAACCCAATTTCATTAATACTATTGGCTAGTCTGATATCGTATTCAGTAATCTGATTATCGGCATCGTGGGTATTTAATCGTAATTCTACCTTGTTGTATATATTTTTGATCACTGGATGATGGCCATGATGCTGTGCAATAAAAGCCACTCTCATTACAAATGAAATAGCTTCTTCAAAATTTGTAAAAATCCATTCTCGATGTAATTCTTGCGAATCTATGGTCCATTTCTTTGAATCTCTTAATTGATTTACTATTTCTTTTTTAGTCAGTTTTTTTAACATTTTCTGATTATTAATGTTGTTTCGATAATATTTTACCTAAGAAAAATAACCCGGACACAATATAAATTAATTATATTTTTGCATATTAGGATTAGTACCATTCTTATTATAATGGTCTTTATTTCCCTTATAAAAATTGTTCAGTTATCTCATTTTAACGGGATGAATTACAATTAATATGTTAAATTTCAAATATAATAAGTACTACTTATATGAAGTTACAAACGCCTTTACTCAAGAGAGCATCTTTTTTTATTTTACTTTTGATACTTAGCCCATGGAAAACTATTTTCGCCGCAGAGGGATATGGCATTAGCGGAAGTGGTCTAGGATTGATATGGACTCTTCCCTTCGCAGGTATATTGTTATCCATCGCCATCTTCCCTTTGGTAAATGAATCTTGGTGGCATCATAATTTTGGAAAGGTATCTGCCTTCTGGGCACTCTTACTTCTGGCTCCTATGACTATTTCCTTTGGTTTTTCAGCCACACTCTACGAAGTGTTACATGCTTATTTATTGGAATATATTCCATTCATAATTTTATTGCTCGCTCTTTTCACTATCTCTGGTGGAGTAAGAATCAAGGGTTCTTTCCAAGGCAGTCCAATCGTGAACATGGGTTTTCTAGTTGTCGGCACATTATTAGCTAGTTGGATGGGTACAACCGGTGCTGCCATGCTGTTAATTAGACCACTACTAAGGGCAAATGAGTGGCGTACCTCAAAAAAGCATGTAGTTATTTTCTTCATATTTTTAGTAGCCAACGTTGGAGGTGCTTTAACACCTTTAGGTGACCCACCATTATTTCTTGGTTTTCTGCAAGGGGTTGGCTTTTTCTGGACAACTACAAATTTATTTTTTGAAATGATTTTTGTAGTCATATTATTACTAATCGTATTCTATTTTGTGGATACTTATTTCTATAAAAATGAAACCAACACTCCACCTGATGAAGAAAAAAAAGAAGCTTTTGGAATAGAAGGAGCTATTAATTTAGTCCTTATTCTAGGTGTAGTTGGGGCTGTTTTATTTTCTGGAATGGCTTCTTTAGGAACCATTGATATTTACCATGTTACCGTAGATTATGAAAATATTATTCGCGACTTAATCTTGCTAGGATTGACCTACCTTAGTTTAAAAGTAACAATAAAAGAAAGCAGAGATGCTAACGGGTTCAATTGGTTTCCTATTCAGGAAGTAGGCAAACTGTTTGCGGGTATATTTATTACTATCATAGCACCTATATCTATGCTAAAAGCAGCAAATGTAGGAGAAGGTGCTCTTACCTTCATTAATAACGCAGTATTTGACGGAAGTGGAGAACCAATCAATGCCATGTTTTTTTGGATTACCGGAATGCTATCAGCTTTTTTAGACAATGCACCTACCTATTTGGTGTTCTTTAATGCAGCAGGTGGAGATGCTCAAATTCTCATGAATGAAATGAGTCAAACACTTATCGCTATTTCATCTGGTGCAGTATTCTTTGGAGCTTTGAGTTATATTGGTAATGCTCCAAATTTTATGGTTAAGTCCATTGCAGAACAAAATGGAGTAGACATGCCTAGCTTTGGTGGATACTTAGTCTGGGCTTCTATGATACTACTCCCAATTTATTTACTTGTTACCTTTATTTTTATTTAAATCTACCAAAATGTTGTTCCAGAGAACGTATCTGGATACTATTGGTTATAATCAATATAGGTTCAAAGCTTGCTTAAGTTCACGCAAACTTTTGCTAGCTTTACTTTTAATATTTTTTTGGTCTAACCTCATACCTGTTTTTGCCACATTTACGGTAGTTAACAAAATTACTCAACATGCTAATTTTGGTCGTTTGGCTGCCCATTTTAACCATATCACATGGCCGGCCAATATATTTTCATTAGAAACGGATTCAATCCTAGTAGATTCAACAGTTACCGGCCTTATTCCTGCTCTGTCTTATAGTACAGAAGTGGGTATAGTAGGAGGTTTAATTTGGAGTAAGTTGTCATACGGAAAAAAACAACCATTCAAGCAAAACATCGCATTAACTGCATTAGCATCTACAAAAGGTTTAGCAGGTTTTGATTTTTTCTTGGATCAGTTTTGCAGCTTCAATTGTGCCGATAGACTAATTTTGAATCTGGTGTTAAATCGTTTTCTCGAGGATCAGTATTATGGAGTTTACACCAACACACACCTCAATCTAAACAATAATTCAAGACGTTTCGAATACCATTCATTTACTATGAAGATCAATCTTGAATATAGAATGAGCGCGAAAAAACTACCTCTAAAAAATGAATCCTTAATCAATACCTTATCTGGATTTCTAAGTGCTGATTTTTATTATAAAACTCCTTGGAGCAATGATTCCGATAAGCTAATCATGCTACAACAGCCCAGCGGGTACAAAGGCGCCCATGGATTTTGGTTAGGAATAGGTGGGTTAATAGACACTCGTAATAGTGAATTTTATCCTAATCAAGGTTGGTACTCAAAACAACAAATTAAAGGAAGTTTGAAACCGATACTTAGTGATTTTACTCAATCTGTATTTCTAAGTGATACTAGGTTTTACCATGATTTCAAACTCATTATTCCAATCGTTTTTGCACAAAGGATAAGTTACCAATGGAGCAATTCTAACTCGAAAACACCTTACTGGAGTTTTCCTTCACTAGGTGGAGAAGAGTACCTGAGGGGCTATCTAGATAATAGATTTTTAGTGCCTCAATTTTGGGCTACCAATACCGAATTGAGGACATGGCTACTTAATCTAGATAGCTATGGTGTCAAAATTGGTGGTACCCTATTCCTAGATGCAGGATCATTTACCAATGAACGAACAATGCTAAGCGGTGATTGGTCTGATAATCTAAAATATACTGCTGGATTAGGCGGACTTGTGACACTATTTTCACCTGATTTTATTTTACGGGTCGATCTTGGACTTTCTGAGGAAGGCTATGGCATATTTTTCTCTACTGGTATACTTTTTTAAGCTAAAATTAATGCCAATTGACAATTAAAATAGGTTTACAAAAACAGCCAAATACCCACTAAACCTACCGCCCAGCAGTAGAAAGAAAAGAGGTAAAATCCACTCTTTTTCAATACGATAATAAGGTATTTTAGAGCAAAATACCCCGATATTAATGAGCTTAGGAAGCCTATAATCAATACTTGCAACGCATCCCCCTGTATCCCAAGCTCTATCAAATCTAACACTTGTAAGAGCATCGCTCCCCCGATTACAGGTATAACCATAATAAAAGAAAAATTAGCTGCCGTTTTTCTGTCTACCCCTAACCACAGTGCAATTGTTATGGTTGCGCCCGAGCGGCTGATTCCAGGTATCATTGCACATGCCTGAGCAAATCCTATAACAAAACTTTTTGCTATTCCAATAGAAGTTGTACTATTTTGAGAAGGTTCATTAGAGATATCAGACTCTTGTGTTCTATTTTGTACAAATTTAGTCGAAAATAACAAACCACCTGTCACCAATAGCATAATACTCACCAAGAGTGGATTTGAAAATATAGCCTCAACCTTATCCCTAAGTGTAAAACCCACAATAAATGCGGGAATCATGCTAATAAGAATCATCCCGAGAAAATGTATATCCTTGTTTGCTTTTTCCTTGACTGGATTCAATAAAAAACGAAGTCCACTTGCAAGTAAACGCTCTAACTCAGTACGATAGTAATAGATAATGCTTACAAGGGTGCCGAAATGTACTACCACTTCATAGGTAATCCCTGATTCGACTTCCGAACCCAATAGTATTTTACCAAGTGCTAGGTGACCTGAACTACTTATAGGCAAAAATTCGGCGATACCTTGTAAAACTCCTAAAATAAATGCTTCTATTAAATTCATTGCTTATGTTTTTAAATACAGAGCATTTGTGTCTAATAAATTCTGACACTTTGGTCAAATCAAATGTAAGGTTTTAACTCCTTCAACATCAATGAATCTCCAACTTTTTGAAGTGACTCCATCCCTTTTCACTTTTATAAAACGTTTACTGTTTCTTTCTATTCTTACTTTCCAATTATAAATGACTCTAACCACTTCAAATCCATTTAGAATTATGTAAGATTGACTAATATATCATATTGTATTATTTCATTATTTACGAATTTACTCATATAGTGTTCTATCCCACTATATTCATTAAAAATATCAAACTTAAATTCACCAAATCCACTCCATGTTTTTTCAATTAACTTTCGAAATTCGTTAGTATTTAAACTACACATCACTACACCGTGTAAGTACACATATCCTTCCTTATCTTTGTCAAAATTTATAATGCCATCAATGTTCGTATTCTTACTTACATTCACATACCATTCTTTTAAATTGCCTCTAGGTATAAGACTTTTTCTATAATCCTCATTAAATTTTAAATGAATTATATAATCGTATCCTTGCCTTCCGTTTCTCTTACCATATTGTTCAATTAGTTTAGCATAATCATTTCTTCTAAGTTTATTCATAATAAACACTCCTTAAATATTAATGAATTAATCAAAACTATATGAACCCTTAATTAAGTCAAAATCAATTTTGATATACTGTATAACATCGACATATATTAGCCTATATCTCAATTTAGAATGTAGAATCTAAGTGATACATGCCTACTCTACCCCCATCACACCAAGTTAAATGGTTCTATTATAATTGTAAACCATTGAAAAGGGTAGAAGTAACTGAAATTTGAAAATTAGATTACTTACTTTAGAACATTTATATTTCAATTTCAAAGGAATTTGTTGAACTGAACTACATTTTAAATTAAAAGTGTGTAAAATTATACTTTAACTAAAAAAACCTAAAAGAGAATTTCGAATGAGTGAATATGCAGTAGATATGACAGCTTTAAGTGAGAAAATTCAACAAAGTTCATCATTTATCGACGACGTACGTACAGAACTAGATAAAGTTGTAATTGGACAAAAGTACATGATAGACCGGTTAATGATCGGACTCTTAACAAACGGGCATGTGCTTCTTGAGGGAGTGCCAGGACTAGCCAAAACTCTGACTATATCCTCTTTAGCTACCGTAATAGACACTGACTTTCAAAGAATACAGTTTACCCCAGATTTACTTCCAGCTGATCTTATAGGGACACTCATATACAATCAGAAAAAAGGCGATTTTTTCGTTAAAAAAGGGCCCATTTTTGCTAATATTATTCTAGCTGATGAGATTAATCGCTCACCAGCAAAAGTTCAAAGCGCATTGTTAGAGGCGATGCAAGAAAAACAAGTTACAATAGGTGAGGAGAGTTTTAAATTAGAAGAACCCTTTTTGGTATTGGCCACTCAAAACCCAGTAGAACAAGAAGGCACCTATCCTCTGCCAGAAGCTCAGGTAGATCGTTTCATGCTCAAATTAAAAGTAGACTACCCAAGCCCATCTGAAGAACTAGAAATAATGCGTCGAATGGCAAAGACGGGAACCAAACCAAGACTTAATAAAGTAGTAGATCCTGTAACAATTCTCGAAGCCAGAAAAGTTATCAATGAAATTTATATGGATGAGAAAGTTGAAAAGTACATTGTGGACCTAGTATTTGCTACAAGAAGACCAGCGGAATACGGTATCGCTGAATTAGAAGATTTAATTAGCTTTGGAGCATCCCCACGAGCAACTATTAATTTAAATCTTGCAGCTAGAGCACAGGCTTTTATGGAACATAGGGCTTATGTTACTCCTGAAGATGTCAGAACAGTATCATTAGATGTATTTAGGCATCGCCTTATCCCTACTTTTGAAGCAGAGGCAGAAGAACTAGGCGCCGAGGAACTAGTTCAAAAAGTAATGAACAATATACAGGTACCTTAGTTGAAACCTCAGAAATAAGCTAAAAGGTATTATCGGAATGGTGAATATTTTAAGATTCCAAAAATAAAAAACCCCTCTGCTTCACGATTATGGCATTTTTAATATCTATACTGTATTGAGTAAAGAATAATACCAAAAACTAGTTGACCTAAAACTACTTTTTACCCTTAGCTTTTTGAGCTTCTTCTGCTTGCTCTTCCACTTCCATTTTTTCTTTGAGCTTTGCTAAACCAGAAATTTCTCCAAGAGTTGGTGCTCCCGTTTCCACATCTACTTTTTTATCGATTTTTTTCTTTGCAGTCTTAGTTTTCTTTTGGTCAGCATCTAATTGGCTTAACTCAATTTTTTTACCTTGTTCATCGAATCGGAATATGAAAGCTTCTACCTTATCTCCCTCTTTGAATTCAGCAGTAATCGATTTAGTCATATTTAAAAATGCCTCCGCGCCTTTTTCCAAGGCAACATAAGCACCTCGGTCAGTCACTTTAACAACGGATCCTTTCACCTTAGCACCTGGGGTGTATTCTTTAGCGTAAATTTCCCAAGGATTTTGCATTATCTGTTTATGCCCAAGTGTGATTCTACGATTGTCGAAATCAACCCCTAAGATAACCACTTCAATCTCTTGATCTTTCTTAACTACTTCATTAGGATGTTCAATTTTATCTTCCCAACTGAGATCAGACACGTGAATTAGACCATCTATTCCTGGCTCTAACTCAACGAATACCCCAAAATTAGTTAAATTTCGGACTGTCCCTTGATGTTTTGATTCCATAGGAAATCTCTCAAGAATGTCCGCCCATGGATCTATTGTCAATTGTTTCACACCAAGAGAAATTTTCTTTTCGTCTTCGTTGATGTTTAATACAATACATTCTACAATGTCATCCTTTTCTACCAATTGAGATGGATGCTTGATGTGTTGCGTCCAAGACATTTCAGATATATGGATTAAGCCTTCAACGCCTTTTTCCAATTCGATGAAAGCACCATAATCTGCGATTGAAACAACGCGTCCTTGCACTTTCATACCTTCAGGATACTTGGATTGAATTTCTTCCCATGGATGAGGCTGTAATTGTTTTAATCCGAGTGATACACGCTTGCTACGCTCATCAAAGTCGATAACAGCTACGTTCAAACGCTGGTCTAACTGAACAATCTCACTTGGATTATCTACTCGTCCCCAGGATAGATCTGTAATATGTAATAGACCATCCACACCACCTAAATCTATGAATACACCGAAATCGGTAATATTTTTAACAGCTCCTTCGAGTACCTGACCAGACTCAATCGATTCAAGAATTTGCTCACGCTGCTCCTCTAAATCATTTTCAATTAAAGCACGGTGAGAAACAACAACGTTCTCGGCAACCATATTTAGTTTCACAACCTGAAATTCCATGGTTTTGTTAACGTATGCATCGAAATCTCGTACAGGACGAACATCTATTTGCGAACCAGGAAGGAAAGCATCTATACCGAATAGATCAACAACCATACCTCCTTTAATACGACGCTTAATAAGTCCTTCCACTACTTCGCCGCTCGCATGAGAAGCTTCGATTTTTTCCCAAGCTTGGAGTATATCTGCTTTGCGTCTGGATAAAATTAATTGACCGTCTTTATCTTCCACACGATCAAGAAAAACATCTACTTCATCACCAGACGCCATATTTTCGAGCTGTTTGTTATTGAACTCGTTAACAGCAATAATACCTTCGGACTTAAAGCCAATATCAATTACAACATATTTGTCGTCGATAGAGATGATACGTCCTGTTACAATTTCTTTTTCTTCAATTTCATTGAGAGTATTCTCATACATACCCATGAGTTGGTTGTACTCATCTTCGGTGTATTCATCTGATGGCTTTTTTAGTTGATCTAAGGTATATACTTCACCTTCCACGTCCCCACTGAATACATGAGCTAGTATGGTCTGTGTTTCACCAGCGAGTGGATTCTCCTCTTTAACTGAATCATCTTTAATAGCTTCAGTTACTACATCAACATTCTCATTTGTTTCTTCTTGTGATTTGGTCTCAGAAGTTTTATTGACTTTTACTACATCCGAAGGAGTTGGTTTTTCAGTTTTATCAACTGATTGTTTGTTGTCTATTGACATTGAAATGTATGTTAATATTCATACCTCAAAGTCGACTTTCGACTCTGGGATAAGGTTATAATTTATTCTAAAATGATAGATTCTTTTATCTTTTTAACGATGTATTGGACTTGCTCATCAAAACTAAATGCTGAACTATCCACTAAAATTGCATCATCTGCTTGCTTCAACGGGTCTTCTTCTCGGGTTGAGTCGATTTGATCTCGCCGCTTGATTTCAGCAACTACCTCAGAGTAACTCACTTGAATGCCTTTTGAGTCAAGTTCCTGACGCCTTCTTTTAGCTCTGGTTTTAAGATCAGCTGTCATGAAAAACTTACATTTAGCGTTTGGAAATACCGCTGTACCTAAGTCTCGTCCATCAGCAATGTATAGGCCGTGTTGGACTGCCTTTTTCATTATAGCATTAATAAATTCTCTGACCTTTGTCATAGCAGCAATGCCACTAACATGCAATGAGATCTTGGGGTCTCTAATAGCTTCGGTTATTACTTCACCATTTATAGAAACATGAAATTCATTGTCGAATTTAAAAGTAAGCTGAACAGAATAAAGTGATTCAAAGAACTTAGGTAATGATTGCTCACTTTCTAAAAAAAGATAGGTTACTGCGCGGTAGAGTGCTCCAGAATCTAAATATTGGATATTTAGTTCGTGAGCCACTGCACGTGCAGTAGAACTTTTTCCCGATCCAGCGGGGCCATCTATTACCACTATCATTATAGAACAGTAAAAATACGCCGAAATAAGTAATTATTCAATCTTTTATTGATTAGAATAAAACTAAGCCGTAATTTATTTTTCTATTTATAAAAAAAGTCTAAACTCCGGATTAGGAATGGCCCAAAATAAATCAGCAATAAAACGCGACAGACAAAATGTAAAGCGTAACGCGCATAATCGTACTAGACGATCTAAAATGCGCACACTTATTAAAAAAGTGATGACATCAACAAACAAAGATGAAGCACTTGCATCATATAAGGAAGCTGTATCTTATCTAGATAAAATGAGTGTAAAAGGTGTAATTCATACCAATAACGCTGCTAGAAAAAAAACACAACTTACTCGCCACATTAACGCTCTCTAGCCTTATGTCTACGCTGAAATCCAAAGTTATGCTAGTAATCCTGGACGGCTTTGGTGTAGCAAAAGATCCCACAGTTAGTGCAATAGATCAGGCTAATATACCTTACTACAATTCACTTATTAGTGATATGCCTAATACTCGACTATCAGCAAGTGGGGAGGATGTAGGCTTACCAGAAAATCAATTCGGCAATTCAGAAGTAGGTCACTTGAATATTGGAGCTGGACGCATCGTCTGGCAAGCTCTTACAAGAATAAATAAAGATATTCGAGAGGGTGGTTTTTACACCAATCCTATTTTTTTAGAATCTATACAAGCTGCAAAAAAAAGCGGATACATTCACGTGATGGGTTTATTTTCCGACGGAGGCGTCCATTCCCATATTAATCACCTATATGCCATTCTGATCTTAGCTAAAAAAGAAGGACTCAAAGAAGTATTTGTGCATGCATTTACAGATGGACGAGATACCTCCCCTCAAGCTGGGTTATCGTACCTTAAGGAGTTTCAACTGCGAGCAAAACAAATTGGTATAGGAAAGGTTGTGAGTATAGTTGGACGATATTTTGCTATGGATAGAGATAATCGTTGGAAACGAGTAAAAAAGGCATATGATTTATTAACAGCTGGTAAAGGCTATTTGTTTGAAGATGCAAGAGAAGCAATCCAAGCATCCTATTCTGCAGGTGTTACCGATGAATTTATTGAACCTATCTGCATAGGAAAACGTAATCATGGCCGAATACAACAAGATGATGCGGTTATATTTTACAACATTAGAGGCGATAGAGCCCGTGAAATAACACGAGCTTTCACTGAGAAAGAATTTGATGAGTTTGACACACACATTACAAACCTTCATTACACCTGTTTTACCTCTTATGATATAACTTTTAAGTTTGTGTCGGTTGCTTATCCACCTCAAGATTTAGTAAATACACTAGGGGAATGGGTAGCCAAAAATGGAAAAAAGCAGTTTAGAATTGCAGAGACTGAGAAATATCCTCACGTGACATACTTTTTCAACGGCGGCATTGAAGAGCCCAATGAAGGAGAAGTTCGTAAAGTCATACCTAGTCCCAAGGTGGCAACATACGATTTGCAACCCGAAATGAGTATTGCTGAAGTGGCAGAGAGATTAGTATCGGCTCTAAAAAAAAATAAATACGACTTAGTCGTTTTAAACTTCGCAAATCCAGACATGGTTGGACATACTGGGAATATGCAAGCAGCTATAAAAGCGGTTGAAGCAGTAGATACAGAACTTCAAAAAGTAGTGACTGCTGCCACTGATATGGGTTATAAAATCCTTATAACAGCAGATCATGGAAATGCAGACCAGATGGTAAAAGAAGACGGAAGTCCACATACTGCCCATACTACTTCTATGGTACCAGCCATATTAGTAGGGCTTGGCGATGAATTACTTCACGAAGGTAAACTTGCAGATATAGCACCTACCCTACTCAAAATGATGGGCTTAACTAAGCCACGTGAAATGACAGGGAGTGCTTTATACTAAATTTTTAGAATTTAACAGAACTTGATCACATTATGCTAAACAAAGGTAATAGTGTTATTTTCAAGTGTCTAAAAAAATCGGTATTGATAATAATTTAGCTGAACCGTAAGAGACATAATTTAAAAAAAAGATACAGATAGGGTCATTTTGTTTGCATTTAGATAGATGCCCTGCTACATTCGTTGAGAACGATTTGAAAAGTTTGATAGTTTGGAATTACAATTAGCAATCAGTTTAAACATTCAACAATTCAAATCACTCAATCAGGTCTTAATTCAAATATTTTTGAAACACCGATTAGTTAATCAAATGAAAGTAATTTCAATTCATAGAGAAAAAGGACGATCATATGGAGGGTAATTTCTCAAGTAAGGTTAGAGACGTAATCCAATTCAGTCGCGAAGAAGCACTTCGACTAGGGCATGATTATATAGGTACCGAACATTTAATTTTAGGTATAGTTCGACTTGGCGATGGGGTAGCGGTACGCATACTCAAAAACCTAGACTGTGATTTATTTAAATTAAAAAAGACTATTGAGGATACCGTACGAGGTACTGGGGGATCTGTCACAATTGGGAATATACCTCTTACCAAACAGGCAGAAAAAGTACTCAGAATAACTTATTTGGAAGCTAAATTGTATAAAAGTGATACCATAGGAACGGAGCACCTACTATTATCACTTCTTCGAGACGATGAAAATATAGCTGCTCAAATCCTTCAGCAACTTAATATAACTTACGACTCAGTACGCGAGGAATTGGATCTCATTATTTCAGGTAAAACTAGAGATGACTACAAAAGTCCATCTGCAGTAGCTTCAGGTGAGGCAGATATCAGTGGGTCAGGAAAATCAGGAAGCGCAAAAGAGAAAAAGAACGATAAATCAAAAACACCTGTATTAGATAATTTTGGTAGAGATCTTACCCAACTAGCCGAGGAAGGTAAATTAGATCCTATTATTGGTCGTGATAAAGAAATAGAACGCGTTGCTCAGGTCCTGAGTAGACGCAAAAAAAATAACCCTGTATTAATCGGTGAGCCAGGTGTTGGTAAAACAGCTATTGCAGAAGGTTTAGCCTCGAGAATAGTTGACCGTAAAGTATCACGTATACTTTTTGACAAAAGAGTCATTGCTCTAGACATAGCAGCACTAGTTGCAGGCACTAAGTATAGAGGTCAATTCGAAGAACGTATGAAGGCAGTCATGACTGAATTAGAAAAAACTGATGACGTCATACTTTTCATAGATGAACTCCATACTATCGTAGGAGCCGGTGGTGCAAGTGGATCATTAGATGCCTCTAATATGCTCAAGCCAGCTCTAGCTAGAGGAGAAGTTCAGGCAATTGGTGCAACGACTTTAAACGAATACCGTCAGTTTATTGAAAAAGATGGTGCTTTAGAAAGACGCTTTCAGAAAATCATGGTTGATCCTACTACTCCGGAAGAAACCCTTGAAATATTAAATCAAATTAAACCAAAGTACGAAAAGCATCATTCAGTACGCTACTCCGACGATGCACTTATTTCATGTGTTAAGCTAACCGACCGCTATGTTCCTGATCACTTTTTACCCGATAAAGCAATTGATGCCATGGATGAAGCTGGTGCTCGAGTTCATCTAGCAAATATAAATGTCCCTAAGCATATAATGGAGCTAGAAGAAACCATCGAAAAGACTAGTACTGAAAAGAATACTATGGTTAAAAAGCAACGCTTCGAGGAAGCCGCACGGCTTCGAGATAAAGAAAAAAGACTTATTGAGGACTTAGAAGTAGCTAAGAGAGATTGGGAAAAAGTATCTGAAG
>MDTG01355655.1_pt1 | contig 15793 bp, 17 predicted proteins | sample 811421 | NCBI WGS metagenome assembly MDTG01 (sample SAMN05326645, study PRJNA326480) | marine metagenome | isolation source: seawater | place: Pacific Ocean: South East | collected 2011 | reverse complement strand
CAAATTATAAAGTGCACTACTTCAGACGGTAAGAAAATTCCTGATGAAATTTATAAAGAAATTAGAGAAGTATCAAAAAAAATAACTTACCAAATTAAGTGGAAAAGTGGAGAGTTGTGCATGGTTGATAATAAAAGATTCATGCATGGAAGAAGTAAAATATTACATTCGGAAAAAAGAGAAATTATAAATGTTCAAACATTACTTGCAAATTTTGGATTTGGAGCAACAACTAGAATGTGATTAAAATAGAAATCAGATTTTTATGTAAATCGATTTTGAACCATGTTTATATAAACTGGGTTTGATGATAAAAAAATTTTTATACATTTTAACTAAATCGCTTATTTTGTAATACTGAAATGAATCATAAACACAAAGTATGAATCCTCCATTTCCAGCACCAGATAATTTGCAAGAATAAACACCATTTTCTTTTAATTTATTCAAGAAAGATTTTATTTTTCTATATTTCTTGGATATTAGCTTGTTTTTATAATCCCAATTTTTATTAACTTCTTTACAAAATTTTTCTAAATTACTTTGTTTAGACAATTTTATTATTTTAAAAATATTTTTTTTTTGATTGTGTAAATAATTTAAATATTGATTATTTCCCTTTTTGATGTTACTTGTATTTTGTTCAATTACCTTGGAAGAATCTCTTGCTATACCGGTGTAAATTAACAAAATTGAAAGTTTGAATTTTTCAAATAATTCCTCCTTAAAATTAAGTTTTTTTACTTTGATATATCCTAATTTTGATATGGAAAATAAATTTATTCCACCAAAAGAGGCACTCAAATGATCTTGTAGACCACCTTTAAGTTTGAGATTTTCTCTTTCAATTTTAAAAGCAATTTTAGCAATATTCATTTTTGACAAATTTAAGTTAAAGTAAGTAGAGAGAGATTTTATTAACGAAACAGTAAGTGTAGAAGAAGTACCTAAACCAGATCCAGGTGGTATATCACTCGAGGTGGAAATACTTAAAGATGGATTGCTGTTGTTTAAATAATTTTTATTTATATAATCATATACTGCAATATGAATTTTAAATTTCCTATCATTTGTATGAAGTCTATTTAATCTGAGTATTTTTTCTTTTCCTACATCCCCTAAAAAGATTCTTAAATAATTTTTTTTATATTTTTCAACTCTACTAATAATAAATAAATTAATAGTTGAATTAATTACTGCTCCACCATATTTTTTAAAATAATCCGGTAACTCAGTACCTCCTCCAATAATACTTAATCTTAAGGGTGTTTTGTTTAAAATTATCTTATCTTTTTTATTGATTGAAGCCATATTTTATAACCTTTGATGAAATATTTAAAACATTTTAATTTTTTAGGTTCAAAATTTTTTTTATTTATTTTAGTCTCTAGCTTATTAATTAAATTGATGGTGGCAGAATAAAAGTTATTATTTTTTTTATCGATTTTAATCTCTTCAAGTATATTTAAAAAATCCTCCAAGAAATAATGATAATTTTTTTCTAGATCTAAATCATTCCAAATATTATGATCATTTCTATCTTGTCTAACAAGTGGATAGCCATAAGAAATATTAAATCTAAGATGGTCACATATTTTTTTATAGATATAACTAGCGTAAATATCATCCATTCTTCCCACATGAGGGGATAAAAAGTATGCCGGTATAGACTCTCCTATTAAGGCAGTGTTTTGAGAATTAAATGGTGACCAAATTTTGGGTCCCAAATGAAAGTTTTTTTTTAATTTATATGAATTTACTTTAATTTTTTGGGATAATCTTGTAATGGCATCTACATCAGGATCGTTTAACCACAATCCTGCATTTGCAGCAATTTTGAAATTTTTCTTGTTTGATAGTTTATAATTATTTTTAAGTTTTTTTTTTGAAATTGGGAATCCTCTATGAAAGAAATTGTTATTATTATTTTCATTCAAAAATTGGCAAATATTGAACCAATTTGAAGAAGATTGAACTATCATGCCTCTAGTTTTTTTAACATTAAATAAATGTGACTGAACAAAGTTTTTTGTTTTTAAAAAATTATCATCATCGATTGTAATTATTAAATCACATTTTTCGTGAAATGATTTTAATATTGCTACATTTCTTCTTTGAACACTATTCCATGGAAGAAATTTTTTTAAATTTTTAAAATGTTGTAAATATTTATTTTGTTTCTTTTTATCTAAATACTCACATTTTATTTTATATTTATTTGTTATTGTATCAGCAAGTTTTTTTGTTTTATTAGGTGTTTTTATATCACCGGCTATTATAATTATAAGTTCAATATTTTTTTTTTTATTAAATTTTAAAAAATCTTTAGCGTATTCTATTAGTAGTTTAGGATAATTAATAGTTGTAGTGACAAGAGAAACTTTTATCATTTATTTTTTTAATAAGTATTTAATGGTTTCATTTAAATTATATTTTAATTTGAATTTAATTATTTTTTTAATTTTATTGTCAGACGAAGTCAAAGAAAAAGCTTTATTAGAATTTATAAATTGAAGTTTTTTCTTAATTTTTTTTATATTTTCTATTTTTCTAACTATATCAGTAGAATTACAAATAAACCCAGGCCCATTAAAAATATTTATTATATTTATAAATCTATAATTTATAATGCATTTTATGAAGTTGTTTAAATCCTGAGTATGTAAATATTTTCTTTTATGTTTTCCATTTCCAAAAATTAATATTTTTTTTTTGTTATTAAATTCATGGCATATTGAACTTAAGGTATTTAAATTTCTTTTTGATTTAAAGACTATAACAGGCAATCTAATAATTATAGTCTTTATTGCCTTATTTTTGAGAATTGACAAGCTATTTTTTAAATTAAGTTCAGCAAACAGCTTGGAATAGGCATAAGGATGTAATGGATTTTTTTTGGAATTTTCATTTTTATTTAAACCTTTTCCATACACAGTTTCAGATGAAAGAAATATATATTTTTCGATATTATATTCTTTTAAAAAAAATAATGGGTCAACAATTTTTACTCCATTTATTAAAAAAAAATTTTCTATTTTTACCTTTGATTGATCTGCGCCCATTAATCCAGTACAGTTTATTAATATATATTTCTTTTTTTTATCTATTTTTTTTGAAATATTTATTAGAAAATCTTTTTTCATTAAATCAAATTTTGGTAAGTCAAAACCAATTGTATTGAAATTTTTTTTGTATTTGCTTAAATATTTAAATAGGGAGGAACCTATGTTTCCTTTGCTTCCTAGAATAATTATATTTTTCACAATCTTATATTTTTTTTATAATTAGCTTGAAACCATTCATATGTTTTTCTCAAACCATCTTCTATTGAAGTAAATTTTTTATGTCTATTTTTTAAAACTTTTCTTAACTTAGATATTGAAAAACTTCTTGACTTTTGTCCTTCTGGCATGTTTTTCTCCCATACTACCTTGCCTTTAAATCCTGATATTTTTGACAATTTCTGAGCTATTTGTTTAATTGACACTTGAGAACCTGTGCAAATATTTACAGGATTTATGTCGTTAGAATACTCGCATAAATAAATCAAAGATTTTGCAACATCTCTGGCATAAATAAAATCTCTCTTAGCAGAGCCATCGCCCCAAATTTTTACCTCTTTTCTATTATTTACAGTCGACTCGTAAAATTTTCTAACAAGTGCAGGTATAACATGGGACTCTTTTAAATTAAAATTATCATACTCTCCGTATAAATTGCTTGGTATTATTACATTTGATTTTAGTCCATATTGTCTTTTGTATGCTTCAGCTGCTGTAAATAACATTTTTTTGGCTGTGCTATAAGCTATACTCTCTTTCTGTGGGACACCATTAAATATGTCTTCTTCTTTCAATGGTTCCCTGGCATTAAGTGGATATCCACATCCCGCACCAACATTAATAATTTTTTTTACCTTATAAACTTTAGCTAATTCAAATGTATTAGAAATTATTTGGATATTATCAAAAAAATAATCTGCTGGCTTATTTTTGTTATCTAAAATACCACCAACTTTTGCTGCTAAGTTAAAAATAATTTGAGGTTTGTATTTTTTAAATATTTTTTCTGCTTGATAAAAGTCTCTTAAATCATTCTGTTTTGAACTAGTTATATAAATTTTGATTTTCTTCTTTTTTAATAGATCTATTAAGTGAGAACCTAGAAAACCATTTGCACCCGTAACCAGACATCTAATATTATTCTTGAGTTTAATCATTTATTAAATATTGGAATTTTTTTTAGTAATAAATGAGTAATACTTTATTAATTCTTTTATACCTAAATCTAAGCTTCTTTTTGCAGTAAAACCGGCACTTTCTATTTTTTTATTGCTTACAATATAGTTTCTTTTATCGGGATCCTTACCAATCTCAGAAGATATTATTTCTGTATTTGGTAAATATTCTTTTATTTTAAGAGCTAATTCTTTTTTTGTTAAGTTTGCAGTTGATAGACCTAAATTGTATATATTATTTTTTAATTTAGAAAATTCTTCTAGAGAATAAAGGTAAGCCTCGGCAACATCATCTACATGTATAAAGTTTCTTTTAAAATGCTCTTCAAATAAAACCAGTGATCTGTCATACATTGCCTTATAAACAAAATCATTTACCAAAAGATCAGTCCTGTGCCTTGGTGCAACACCAAAAACTGTTGCAAGTCTAAAGCTAATAGAATTTTCTCTACTCATTACTATATCCTCGACTTCTTTTTTGAGCTTTCCATATAATGATATAGGGTTTAATGGAGTACTTTCATCACACTCTATCTCACCAGTGGTTGCTCCATAGCCACTATTAGTAGTCGGGTAAATTATCTTTTGATTTTTTGAAATATATGAGCAAATTTTTTTTATTGAGTCTTTATTAATTGAAACCGCATCAAATTTATATTTTTCACACGCTGGTGCACCAACTATTGCTGCTAATGGAAAAATAACATCAAATTTTTTTACAAATGACTCTTCTAAATCTCTTACATCTTTTTTAATCACGTTAAAATTTTCAAATTTAAATAATGTGTTAAAAACATCTTCTTTAAACAAAAAATTGTCAACGACAGTTACGTTATATTTTTTTTTTACTAAAATATGAGTTAAAGCAGATCCAGTGTAACCTGCTCCACCCAAAATTAAAATATTTTCCATTTACATTTCTTTTGAATTTTTAAAAAAAAATTATAAAGGTTAATATCTATATATGGATTAAATTGAAACCCGAAAATTTTAGATTTTTTTGAAAATTGAAGATTTTCAACTTTATCATCAATGAATACAGCATCATTTGATTTTAAAAACCATTGCTTTTTAATTTTATAGTAAAAATTATTATAGGGCTTTCTAAATTTACAGTTTTTTTTATATTTTTTTATAATTCCTTCCTTATGGTGTGGACAAAAATATATCTGATTAACTGCAAAACCTTTGCTCATAAATAATCTTTTCAAATTTTTATTTAAATTTAAAAGATCTTCATATTTAAATTTTCCCCTTGCAACTCCAGCTTGATTTGTAACTATGTAAGTTGGTATATTCTTGATGTACAAATTTTTCAATAACTTAAATGAACCACTAACAAATTTAAAGTCTCTCAATTTGTGTCTGTATCCTCTATCAAAATTTATAACGTTATCTCTATCTAATATAACAAATTTTCTTTTATTATAAAATTTAAAAAATTTTTTTGCTTTTTTTAAATCTCTTATTGTACCAATGTCCAATAGATAATTATTAAATTTTTTAAATGATATTTGTTTATGTTTAGCCAGCTTTGGAAAAATGTCTTTTTCAAGCGACATTGGTATTTTTTTGAATTTATTAAATATTTTTTTACTAATTATGTAATACCCACAATTAAAATAATCATTATTTTTAACATTAAAGTTAGTAAATTCAGTTATTAAATCTTTATTTAAGTTTACTTTATGGTATCTCTCAAGTTTATTAGTTTTTTTTATCGCAATATGAATTTTAGTTTGGGTGGGGTTAAATGATTTAAAAAACTTAATAAGATCTATTTCAAAAAAAGTATCTCCATTAAATAAAAAAAAAATATCTTTTAAAAATTTTTTAGCATTTATAATACTTCCACCAGTTCCTAATAAAGATTTTTCAAATATACATTTAATTTTACAATTATTTATAATTTTGTTGTGATAAAGTTTCCAAAATTCTTTTTTTTTATAATTGCATAATAAAATTATTTCTTCAAATTGGTATTTAGATAAGTAGTTAATCTGATAATCAATAAATGAATTTCCATCAAGTTTTAAAAGTGGTTTTGGTTTTGTTTTTGTAAAATTTTTCAATCTTGTGCCAAGACCTCCAACCAAAATTACAGCTTGGGATGGAAATTTTTTTTTTTTAATCATAAGATAATTTCTTTTTTTTACTTTTATATAGTTTAAATAAATTTAGAATTGCTAATAAGATAGTAGAGTATTTTATTTTAGACAAAGACTTTTTATATACTATTGGAACTTCACAGAATTTAAAATCATTAATTATATTTTTTAATTCCACATGATAAAAATGAGCTTTGCTATATATCTTATTTTTTAAAATTTTTTTGACTACTTTTGATGATATACAAATATAACCACCTGTGGCATCAGTAAAATTTAAGTTTAACATAAAATTCACTAATTTTGTTCCATAATAACTAAGCAAGAATCTTTGATAATTTGATCCGTATATATATTTTCCAGATTTTAAAAACCTTGATCCACAAACCGCATCATATCTATTTTGAAATATTTTTTTTTTAAATTTTTTAATACTTTTTGTATCATGAGCCATATTTCCATCAATATCAAAAATAAATTGAAATTTCTGACAAGCTTTTAAAGCAGAAAGTTTTGTTTCCGAAAAGTTTCTAGTTTTAAAAAATCCTAAAATTTTAAAGTTTTTATTTTCTTTACAAAAATTATTTAAGTGTTTGGTGGTTGACTGATCTGTTTTGGAATCTACAATACAAAACACTTGATCTGTATTGTTATTAATATTTTTTTTTAATTTTTTTAAAAATTTATTTACATTTTTACCTTCATTACAAAAAGAAATCGTATAAGCAAAATCATTTTTCATAGTATTTATTTGGCAAGTAAATTTCGTAAATGTTTTTTTTAAATAAAAAAGGCCCATCAATAGTTTTAAATAAAAAATGGCTTTTTTCAAATTCGAAGCCTACTTTTTCAAGAACATTCTTTGAAATTCTCCTGTCTGTATCACTAAGTATTACAGCAGAATTGTTAAATTCGCTTTTTTTTAGCTTTTTTAGATAATGTATAGCAAAGTCTTCGGATCCCTTATTTCCTCCTATTAACCAAGGAGATATTAATTTTGATGGAGCTGCTAAATTTATAAAGGGAGTGGTGCCCGATAGATCAATTATATAGTTTTCATAATTCCATTCATGATTTTCAAAAACTAAATAAAAATTTCTATAAAATTTGTTTGTGTACTTATCTGTAAAAAAAGAAATTTTTTTATTATTATTTAAAAATAAATCAATTTTGAAATTATTTTCCATTAGTGGTTTAGATACTCTATAAGGGTCTTTTATATTGAGAAAAATATTATTTGATAGGCCATATGCCATTGACAAAAAGAGGAGGAGTAAAAAAAAATTTGAAAATTCTTTTAAATAAAAAAATGTTATTAACGGTACCATGATTATTGAAATAATCATAATTGACTGAATTAAAATATTATTTGCTGTACCAAAAGAGAAGGCTAAAGCTAAAATTAAAGACATTAATGAAATTAAAATCATTATTGAGAAATTCTTGTTATTCTCATTATAAAAAATAATTAGATAATATATGTTATAAAGAAAAATGGAGGCTACAAAGATACTTTTATCAAAATCTAAGAAAATTGAGCAAAAAATTAAAAATATTAGATTATCTATATTTAAATTTAAATCAATTTTTCTTAATTTAAAATAAAGCGAAAATAATATTGTTATACAAAAAAATTTTATAGACAATATGGCTTTTAATAATTGAGATAAATATTCAAATGGTTTTACAAAAACATTATGACCTTCAAGGAGTGAATAGGCTTCAATTCCATCAAAGAAATTGTTAGCAAAAACAGTAATATTACCAAAATATAAATAAATTATTAAATAAAAGAAAACTAATACACCTAAAATATATGAAGACATATTAATTAATTTTAAATTTGAATAAAAATAAATATAAAAAGATAGAAATAAAAATAGTATAATACCAGTTGTACTTTTAGACAAAAAAATTAAAACTGTGATTAATGACAATAATAATAATTTTACAATAAGATTTTTGCTATATGTCATCTCTAATTTTTTACTTTCAAATAAAAATAAAATTAGTCCAAAAAATAAATTGCAAAATATTAAGTTATATGAATTATAAGAAGGAGTGGGAAGCCATAGCCAGCTATAATAACTAAAAGAAAATAAAAAAAATAACGAAAATAGAAAGTTTTTTTTTAATTCTAATAAAAAGACTTTTTTTAAGAAATGCGCAAACGCGCTGAAAAGTATAAGATTTGAAATTAAAATAAAAATTAAATTAGTTATTCTAAAAATCTGTATGTTGTAATTTGATATATATAACTGAAAATTAAAAAAAATATCGTAGTTATATAATCTAGATGATAAAACAGATTTTTTTGAATTAAGTATATATGAAGATTCGTCTGTCAAATCTATACCAAATTTAAAGAGGTAACTAAGTATAAGCGATAATATAAATAGATAAATTAATGAGATAAAATATGAAATATTTATAAAATTTTTCAGAAAGTGTTTGTTAGAGATATTTTTGTAGGTATCGGTGATAATTTTTTTCACTCTATAAGTTTTTAACTATCTCTTCAGTCATTTTTTTCGCATCTGCAAAAAGCATTAGAGTGTTATCTCTGTAAAATAAATCGTTATCTATGCCCGCATATCCTGGGGAAAGGCTTCTTTTCACAAACAATACAGATTTAGATTTTTCAACATCCAATACTGGCATACCATATATTGGACTTTGAGGATCAGTTTTAGCAACTGGATTTGTAACATCATTAGCTCCTATTACATAAGCTACATCACAATTTGCAAAATCATTATTTATTTCTTCTAATTCAAATACTTCGTCATATGGAACATTAGCTTCTGCTAAAAGAACGTTCATATGACCAGGCATTCTGCCTGCAACTGGATGAATCGCATATGAAACTTTAACTCCATTTTTTTTAAGAGCATCTACCATTTCTCTAAGTGCATGCTGAGCTTGAGCAACTGCCATTCCATAACCTGGGACTATAATCACAGAAGAAGCATTTTTCATTAAGAATGCGGCATCGTCAGCATTACCATTTTTTACAGGTTTTTGTTCTTTTGTTGTTGTATTAGATGTCTGATCTGTTGCACCCCATCCTCCTAATATTACGTTGAAAAAAGATCTGTTCATTCCCTTGCACATTATATATGAAAGTATTGCCCCTGATGATCCTACTAATGCTCCGGTAATTATTAAAGCGGTATTTTCTAATGTAAATCCTATTCCTGCTGCTGCCCATCCAGAATATGAATTTAACATAGAAATTACAACTGGCATGTCTGCTCCTCCTATTGGAATAATTAGTAATACTCCAACTAGAAATGAAACTAATACAATGGTCCAGAATAGTGTATTTGATTGTGTCTTACATAAATAAAAAATTAAAACAAAAATAGATATACCTAATAATAAATTTAACAAATGCTGACCGCTAAAAGTAATTGGTGCTCCTGACATAATCCCTCTAAGTTTCAAAAAAGCTATTATTGAGCCTGAAAATGTTATAGCTCCAATAGCCGCCCCTAAAGACATTTCAATTAAACTTGCAAGTTTTATATTGTTTGGCGTTCCTAAATTAAATGCCTCCGGTTTTAAAAAAGCAGATACTGCTACAAAAACAGCCGCTAAACCAACTAAACTATGAAATCCAGCTACTAATTCTGGCATTGCTGTCATTGGGATCTTGTAAGCTATTATAGCACCAATAAGTCCGCCAATTAACAGAAACACTAATACATAAATAAAACCTGTTCCAAAATTTCCCACTGATAAAAAAGTTACAATAATTGCAATTGTCATACCAGCAATTCCAAAGTAATTACCTCTTCTTGACGTTTCAGGTGACGATAAACCTCTTAGAGCTAAAATAAATAATATTCCTGATAAAAGATAGAACGATGCTGAAAGATTTGCTGAAATCATAATTTATTTTTTCTTTTTATACATTTGCAGCATTCTTTGTGTAACAAGAAAGCCACCAAAAATATTTACCGCTGCAAGAATAATTGCTAAAAAACCAAATATATTAGATTTTTCAAATATATTCTCAGATGACCCTGCTAAGGCTGCAATAATTGCACCAACTATTATTACAGATGAAATAGCATTTGTGACTGACATAAGCGGTGTATGCAGAGATGGAGTTACACTCCAGACTACATAATATCCAACAAATATAGATAAGATAAAAATGCTTAGTCTAAATATAAAAGGATCTATTTCCATAACTATTTAATTAATGTCTTGCTTATAATTTCATCTTCAAGGTTAATATTTATTTGTTTTTTTTCTTTATCATACAAATTACTAACAAAATTATACATGTTTTTTGCATATAAATTAGATGCTGAAAAAGGTAATTTATTTAATATATTCTTTTCACCAAGAATTTTAACTCCTTTAGCATCAACAATTTTATCAACTTGAGTCAATTCTGTATTTCCTCCTTGAATAGCTGCAAGATCATAAATAATCGATCCACTTTGCATTTCATCAATCATATCTTTTTTTATTATTATGGGTGCTTTTTTTCCAGGAATTAAAGCTGTACATATAACAACATCAATCTTCTTTAGAGTTTCCTTAAGTAATTCTTCCTGCTTTTTTTTAAAATCTTCCGACGTTTCTTTTGCATATCCACCATCTGTTTCAAGATTTTCAGATCCTTCGACTGTCAAAAATTTGCCTCCTAAACTTTCTACTTGTTCTTTTGATGCCATACGCACGTCGGTTGCAAAAACAATTGCACCCATTCTTTTTGCAGTAGCTATTGCCTGTAAACCTGCAACTCCAGCACCAACAACTAAAACTTTTGCTGCTGAAATCGTCCCTGCCGCAGTCATCATCATGGGTACAGCTTTTTGGAAATTAAAAAAAGAATCCAATACAGCTTTATATCCAGCAAGATTAGCTTGAGAGGATAAAATATCCATAGATTGAGCTCTTGTTATTCTAGGTAGCAATTCAAGAGAAAAAAAATTTATATTATTTGCTGAAAGCTCTTTTAATCTTTTATCATTTTCATAGGGGTTTAATACTCCTATTAATGTTTGATTTTTTTGGAATAAATTTAGTTTTTCTTCTTCTGGTATACTCATCTGTACTACTATATTGGATTTAGATATTACATCTTTATCGCTATCTAAAATTGTAACACCCTCTTTTGCATAATCTTCATCATAAAGTCCAAGGTGATTTGCATAATTTTTATTTAAACATACATCAAGTCCAAGAGATTTATATTTTTTTGATATTTCTGGGGTTATAGCAACTCTTTTTTCAGAAGATAAATTTTCAGATGTAGATCCAATAATCATTTTATAGAAGAAATATAGCCATTAAAATTAATACTAATACAACTGCAACTGATCCCCAAAGAACGAATTTCGTAAAATTATTCCAAGTTGTTTTATGGTTTTCATTATCCATAAATTACTTCTGTCTTGCTTTAAACTTAGGATTTTTTTTATTTATAATATAAATTCTACCTCTTCTCCTAACTAATTTAGAATTGAGATCTCTTTTTTTCAACGATTTTAAAGAACTTGCAATTTTCATTTTTTAAATTTCACCCTTAATAAACGAAGAGACATAATCTTTCAAACTTATTTTTCCAAAAAGTTTAATTATCTTGTTATTATAAGATAAATTAGTGAGCGCAGAGGCATACCTTTCGCCATTTCTAGGGGGTAAGTACTTGATTTTTGATTTAAACATTTTTGCCACATCTAATATAGAGTAGGATTTTCTTGATGAAATACTGTAATAACCACATTTATTCATCTTCCATGCATTATAACATGCATTTACTGTATCAAGCACATGTGTAAATCTTCTTGTCTGAGTTCCTGGTCTAACAACAGTAAGTGGGAGTTTTTTTTTATATTGATTTTCAAATATACCAATCACAGTTGACATTTCTCCAGACATTATTTGTTTAGGTCCAAAAACATTATAAAAATAAACTACTTCGTATTTAAAACTAAACCATTTTTTTAAATTTTCTAACAATTCTAAATTTTTAGATTTAGTGAATGCATAAGGAGATAAATTTTTATCATTTCCTCTATTTCCAATACTGGCTGATGTTGCAGAATAGATCATCTTAATTTTATTATCTAAACAAAATCTAAAGACTTCTTTACTACCAATTGAATTTGAATCAAAGCATTGAGAAAAATATTTAAAACTTTGATAAATTCTAGAAAATTCTCCAAAATGGAATAAAGAGTGTATTTTTTTTTTATGTCTCGCTAAGAGTTTATCAATATTAATTGTGTTTCCATTTATATATTTTACTCTTGGAGAAATTATATGATTAGCTTTTCTTCCTGTGGAATAATTATCAAGACTTATTATTTTTAATTTTGTTTTTTTTAATAAAAAATCTATTAAGTTTGAACCAATAAATCCTGCACCACCTGTAACAATGATTATCTTTTTCATTTGATTAAGCCTGGCAACGTCCTACTCTTCCGTGTCTTAAGACAAAGTACCATCGGCGCAGAAAGGCTTGACTTCCGAGTTCGGTATGGGATCGGGTATTACACTTTCGCAATAATCACCAGGCAGAACACTAATAACGTATATAGTTTATTTGTCAAAATAAAATTATGTATATATTTGTTATAATTTTACTCCTATTTTATTAAGTATTTTTTTTCCTTCCTCATATGATGAAAAATTAACTATATCATCTGTTTCAAAAGAAATTGAAAATTTTTCCTCTAATTCTGAGATCAAAGTCATGTGTCCAATAGAATCCCACTCGGGTATATCATTATATTTTAAATTTTTAAAATCAGTTGTATCTGGTATAGATAATGCACTTACAAATGCTTCTTTATATTTTTGTTCCATTAATTTAAATTAGTTTTTTAATTTGATTGTATATACCTGAAGCATCTAAATTCAACTTTTTTAATAAATAATTGTACTCACCACCTTTTGGATAGAAATCATTAATACCTAAAGTTTTTAATTTTAAATTAATATCCAGCTTTAATATTATCTCAGCTAAGGCAGATCCCAATCCTCCAATTATATTATGCTCCTCTACCGATATTATTGTTTCATGTTTTTTAGAAATTTCTAAAACTTTATCTTCGTCTATTGGTTTAATAGTATGAAAGTTATACACTGAACACTTAACTCTATAATCCTCTTGGATTTTTTTAGCTGCATCCATTGCATCTTTAACTCTTGTTCCATTAGCAACAATAGCAATACCACTCCCATCAATTATTTTAATAGCTTTTCCAATTTCAAACTTATAGTCATCTTCATAAACAGGGGGATTTGACTGACCTCCAGTAAGTCTTATATAAGTTGGGTTTGGATTTTCCAAACAGGCTATGACTGATTTTACCGTTTCAGTGCAATCAGCAGGAGATATGATTTGAATATTTGGAATTGATCTTATAGATCCAATATCTTCAATGGACGCATGTGTAAAACCTAAAGTTCCTAAAACTAGACCTGAGGCTAATCCAATCAATGTAACTTTTGTTTCCATATAACCTAAATTATTTTTAATTTGTTCACAACATCTCATAGTTTGAAAGGGTGAAAAAGTTGTTGTTAAAACGTTATAACCAGTCTTTGCTAATCCAGTAGCTACCCCAATTAAATTTTGTTCTGAGATTCCAACATCAACATATTTTTCTGGAAAATTATTTCTAAACCTATCAAGTCCCGCAGAGGTAGATACATCGGAAGTTAGAACCATTAATTCATCATATTCTTTTTGTAATTCTAATAAACTGAGTCCAAATGTGGCTCTTGAGCCCATCTTTGACCACAAGTTAATTTGTTTTTTTGTAATTTCCATTTAAACTTTTAATTCTTTTATAGCTTCATCGTACTGTTTTTGAGTAAGAATTTTGTGGTGCCAATCATTATTATTCTCAGAAAAGCTAAAGCCTTTACCTTTTATTGTTTCTGCTAAAATTAGTTTTGGTTTTTCACTTTTTTTTGCAAATGCATCTCTGATTTGATCAAAATTATGTCCATTAATTTCTATCGTTTCCCAATTAAAACTTTTCCATTTTTCTGATAATTTATTTAAACTCAAAATCGAGTCACTGCTGCCAGTTTGTTGAAAGTTATTTCTATCTAAAATTACAGTATAATTATTAAGATTGAATTTTGGAGCTGATAGAGCAACTTCCCATACAGATCCCTCATTGCATTCACCGTCACCTATAATGGTAAATACTTTGCTATTAATTTTTTTTCTCTTTAAAGCTAAAGCCATACCCATTCCAATAGATATACCCATTCCTAGGCTTCCAGTGGATAGTTCAATACCTTTGTCTTTATTAATTATAGGATGTCCTAACAGAATACTCTCAGACTTTTCAAATGATTCCATATCTGTTTTATTCAATAGTCCAATTTCATATAAAACAGAATAAAGAGCCATGCATGCATGTCCTTTACTCAATATAAATCTATCCCTCTCAATATTTTGATAATTATCTTTGTCAAATTTTATGAATTCCTTAAATAGTACTGAAACTATATCAACAATAGATAATGCACCTCCAAAATGAGAACTAGCGCTCCCTGCATTTAAAGCCATATTTAATATATTGATTCTTAATTTATTTGAAAATATTTGAGTTTCAGAATTTAAATTTTTGGATGACATTAGTTCATTCCTCCATCAATCCTAATTATCTGACCTGTTATATAACTAGATTTATCTGAAGCTAGAAATAAAATCAGATTTGCTATTTCAATAGGTGCAGCAACTCTTTTGATCAACTGATTATCTAATTGTTTTTTTATATTTTTTTCATCATGACTATCGCGCATTAGTGACGTTTCAGTAAGTCCAGGTGCAACAACATTCGATCTAATATTAAAGTGGGATAATTCTCTTGCAAAAACTTTACTTGCAGAAAGCAATGCAGCCTTTGATGTAGCATAAGAAAACCTACCATCATTACCATCAATAGCGGAACTAGAAGAGACATTGACTATTGAACCAGATTTATTTCTTATCATTTTCTTTGATATTATTTGAGTAAATAGCATTTGATTGAAAAAATTTATATCAAACATTTTTTTTAAATTTTCAATAGTCGTCATTTGAAATAAGGAGGTACTAATTGAGCCAGCATTATTAATTAATACATTAATCTTATCAAATTTATTTACTATATTTTTTGCAGCAGTTTTTGTTTGATCTTCATCTGAGAAGTCAAAAGAATAGAGAAATAGGTTATTTGGATATTCTATTTTTAACTTATCTAATTCTGAGCTATTTTTGTTATAACAAGCAGCCACTATGCTATTATTTTTTAAAAAGAGCTTTAATGTTTCTAATCCTATGCCACTACTAGAGCCAGTGATAACTGATATATAATTAGAAAGCACTTTTTTACTTATTTACAAAATCTTCTTTTGAAAATATTTCTTCAGCCAGAGCTGGCTTAAAAATTGTTTGACCACTTTTTGTCATAAACTTTCT
>MDTG01207414.1_pt1 | contig 15793 bp, 18 predicted proteins | sample 811421 | NCBI WGS metagenome assembly MDTG01 (sample SAMN05326645, study PRJNA326480) | marine metagenome | isolation source: seawater | place: Pacific Ocean: South East | collected 2011 | reverse complement strand
TGATTTTCTTCTTTAGTTTCAACTTCTTTAGTTTCAACTTCTTTTTTTGAATCATCTTCAATGATAGGATCTTCAAGCCTTGAATACATAAACCTTGATTTGGGATCAAGCATTCTAATAATTTTATGAGCTTCATCCATCGACTTTGCAGCAAGTTTCATTGAAAAAACTTTTCCCTCAAGCATAGAAAAGCTATATAAAAGGTTTAGTTGTGCTTGATAGCAGTAAAGTGACGTGAGAACCCAACCTAATAAGAACATGTAACCATTTATAGCTAAAAGTAGTCCACTCATATTTAAGAAGAGAAAAAGTACCCACCACTTTTTTGAATAAGATAACCATAATGGTGGAAATAAACCAGCAGAAAGAGCTTTAGAATTTTCATGAATATCGTATCTTCTGTAAACATCTCTCATTGCTACATAATCTTTTAATTGGTCTAAATCAAAATTTTCTTTAGAAGAAAAACCCTTTTTTATATTTTCAGTTTCTTCAACATTTGTTGTTAAAAATTTACACCCAAGACTTCCAGTAATAATTATATCAAAAAATACATTATTTCTGAGCACAGTTAAAATTGCTTTCTGGTTATCTTTCTTGAGTTCTCTTAGTTCTTCAGCAAGTCTTTTTTCGCCATAAATATAAAAGTCATTATTTATACCAACAATTACATCATCGGGTTTTAACATAAGAGAGGAGGCATAGCTTCCTTTCCTAATTTTATCAATTTTTATTAAGAAATTATTTTCCTTATTTTCTGACATTGGACTTAAGGAAAGGTAATACTTTCTTTTTGATCTGTAATTTCTCTAACAAGAAGTTTATTTTGACTTGAAATAGCTTCAAGTGCGGCATTTAATGACGATGTACTATTTGACAATTCCTTCAATAATTTTGTATTTTGATTTTTCTTATTAGCTTCAATCATTTTCCCTAATTCTTTATTTAATTTTGCAGATGTTACTACTCCTGACTCAGCAATTGATTTCCCTAATTTATCAGTTTCTTCTTTGATAGACTGCGAAAGACCATTTGATAGATTAGAAATTTCTGTAGAAAGATTAACCATTAGATTTTTATCATTAGCTTTTATTGCATCGGATAATTCGATTAAGGCATCCTGAATCTTGGTATTTGCACTAACTAAATCACTATGATTCGCCAAGCTTGAATTCATATTTTCTACTGCCTTATTTACATTTTCAACATTTTCTGCAAACACGACAAGCGCTTCTCTGCTTGTATTAGTCATATCTTCTAGTTCAGACAATGATTTAAAATAAAGTAGACCTGTTAGAATTATTGCTATTACAGCTGTAGCTATTGAGCTGGAAAAAACAATGGTTGTATATTTATGTATCTCTTTCACTTTTTGCTCCGCTTTAATATGTTCATTTTTGATTCTTTTATATTCTGATGTTACATCTGTTGCAGCATCAGCGGCATCTAAAGCAATTTTAATGCTTTCTTGCATTGCATTAATTTGTTGGTTCATGCAAGTCTTCCTTTTTTTTTTCTAATATTAACATTTTTTTCTTTTTTTTGAAATAGTGCACAATTTATGCCAGAAATTGATTTTACTTCCAAATAGGGGTTTTTTTTTGAAATTATACCAAATGCTCTACAACCATAGGGAAATCTTTGCTTGTAGGTCACATAGAAATGCAAACATTTATTACATGCAGTATTATTCATTTAATTCTCTTATCTTTAATTTTTTTAACAAACTTTGCAATTTGAAATCTTATTGCCCCAAGAAAAGAAGTTAAAGCACAAAACCAAAGAAAAATTGCTAAGAGAATTTCTTCACTTTTTAAAAGTTCTAATGCTTTAAAATGACAAACTATCGCACTGTAGAAAAAAGCAAAAGTAACAATTAATTGTGAAAAATTTCTATTGAACATTCTGTTTTCCATTTTCGTCAAAAATTAAATCCTCAGGAACTTCGATTTCTGGTTTTTCAATTTCTTCTCCATTATTAACTTTATAAATATAAGCAAGAGCTATAGCAACAGCATTATAAAGTTTGCTTAGAATTTCATCACCAATTTCACATGTAAAATATAATGCTCTTGCAAGTATTGGACTTCTCATATTGCCAATATTCAATTTTTTAGCTTTATCTATAATTAATTCTGCATTCTTACCTCTTCCTTTTGCCACTATTACAGGTGCTTTTGAATCTCCAACTTCATATTTAAGAGCTACAGCAAAATGTGTGGGGTTTGTAATAATAGCAGTTGCTTCGTTTAGATTATCAATTGACGAAGTTTCTTTTCTGGTCTTAGAAGCTGCTGCCATTTGTAGTTTTCTTATTTTATTTTTTACTTCTGGTTGTCCATCTGTATCTTTGTACTCATCTTTTATGTCTTGATGAGACATTCTTAAAGATTTGATATAATCATACTTTTGCCATGCAAAGTCTAAAGCAGCTATAAAAAAAAGAACAACAAGTAGAGCAATGACTAAGATTGGAAAGAATGAAACAAGTCTATTTAATGCTGAAAATAAGTTTGCTTCACTTATATTCACTAAATCCGGTAAATATTCAATAAATACAAAATAACCAACAATACCTAAAAAAAAAACTTTTATTAGAGCTTTTATTAATTCAACGAGACCTTTTGTAGAAAATATTCTTTTTAGACCAGTTATTGGATTCATCTTTGAGGCTTTCCAATGTATTGCTTTAAAGGAAAAATTTAATCCCTCTCCCATCAAAAATTGAGAGATTATACAAATAAAAATTAATGGTGTAGAAAAAATCACTGTTACCTTTATAACAAAATTTATTGCAACTGCTATTGAAGCTATAGGTGAACGACCAGCAACAAGTTCAGGGCCAAAACTAAAAAATGATTGAGTTATTTTTAAGAAGTCTTCAATCAAGGGAGGGAAAACATACATCAAAATAACTCCAACTGTTAGAATGGTAAATACTTGGACTTCCTTTGAAGTTACGACTTTACCATCTTCTCGTGCTTTTTGAATTCTCCTGGATGTGGGGTCCTGGGTCTTTTCCTGACTTTCGTCTTTATCTTCTGCCATTTAAATACCTGAAATGAAAAGTGTTTCTATTGATTCAAGTGAGTTTTTTGTTAACTCAGCAAATCCATTACCAATTGTCCTTGTTGATAAATAAAGAACAAAAAATGCTAAAAGAAGTGTTACTGGAAAAGCAAATGAAAACATATTTAATTGAGGTGAGGATCTGGTGATTACACCAATCGCAATATTTGCCATTAAAAGAGCTCCAACTACAGGTAACATAATAAGTCCTCCTGTATAAAACATTGCTCCAGCAGCTTCAATTCCCAAACCTACAAGTTGAAATGGTGGTAATTGACCATCAATTTTATATATATCAAAGCTTTTGATCAAAAAATCTATTGCAATAAGATGTCCATTGAGAGATAAGAAAATTGTTATTAAAAATAGATCTAGAATAATACTTACAACTGGTGTTTGTCCTCCAGTTTCAGGATCCACCATTTGAGAAAAACCTAGTCCAGTTGAGGATGCCATTTTCTCTCCTGCAATTGTTGCTGCACTGAACCATATACTTAATGTAAGACCCAATGAGATGCCGATAATCAGTTCAACAATAATAATAGAAAAAATATTTTCGATCACATATGTTGTAATGCTTGTTTCAGAAATATAACCAAAATAAAAAAATGAAATTACCATCGCAAAAACAATTTTTGCATTTAATGGAATATTTTTTGAACCAAGAAATGGGCTTGAAATTAAAAATGCGGAGAGTCTTAAAGATGATAAAAAGAACGCAAACAAATATTCGATCAGATAATTTAACTCTAAGCCAGGCAAGCTATTCATAGTTGAATAGAAGGGCAGGGGAATAAACATTATTTTATTCCTGAAATAGTATCAAAGATGAATTCAAAATAGTCAGTCAAGCTAACTAGAAAGAAATTTGCAAATATACCCATTGCAAAGATTACCAATACAATTTTTGGAACAAAACTAAGTGTCATCTCTTGAATTGATGTTGCAGCTTGAACAATTCCAATTATAAGACCGATAGCTAGTGCTGCACCAAGAAATGGGCCACTTGAAATTAAAACTTGATAAAAAGCTAATCTTACCATTTCTACATTTTCATCAAATCCCATCTTATCCCCTCATTTTTAAGAAAAAGTTCCAACTAAAGATCCAACGGTCATTGACCATCCATCAACTAGTACAAAAAGTAAAAGTTTAAACGGAAGAGCAATTAACATTGGTGAAAGCATCATCATCCCCAGAGACATTAGAACTGAAGCAACAACCATATCAATAACTAAAAAAGGTAAGAAAAGTAAAAAACCAATTTGAAAAGCAGTCTTTAACTCGCTTGTCATATATGCCGGAAGCACAATGTAGAAGGGTATTTGAGAATTATCAACGAAGTTTCCTTTTTTAGCCATATCTGCAAACATCAATAGATCATTTTTTCTTGTATTTCTTATCATGAACTCTTTCAATTCTCCGCCGCCAGTTTGTATTGCTTCATCCAATTTCATCTCACCATTTTGGTAAGGTCCTGAAACTGAAGAATAAATTTTGTCGAAAGTTGGAGCCATTACAAAAAAAGTCAAAAATAAAGAAATAGCAATTAATATTTGATTAGGTGGTGTTTGTTGAGTCCCTAAAGCTTGTCTGAGTATTGACATCACAATTATTATTCTTGTAAATGCAGTCATTCCCAAAACTAAAGATGGTAAAATTGTTAATGCTGTCATTAAAGCTAAAATTTTCAATGAAATGGAGTATGTTTTTTCTCCATTAGCTGACTCAGATATTGTAAGAGCTTCCAACCCACTCGGTACAGTTTGTGCTAAAATAAGTGTTGGAAAAATAATTAAAAAGAAAAAAACTAAACTAAATTTTTTCATTACTCAGCCTTTTCTCAAAAACTTTATCTAGAGTTGTAGTTTTTATTTTATTCTGAGTTTTAATTTCTGTTAGTAAAGCTCCAGAGTTTTTTCCAGAAATAAAAAGAAAATCTTTTTCATCCAGGTTAAGAATTAAAGCTCTATCACCTTGACCCAACATCGTGACTTCCGAGACTTTCATTCTCCTTTTCGAATTTAACTTTTTTGTTATTACATGCTTATTCTTTTTTAAATAGTAAAAGCCTATAAACATGGCAAATAAAAAACCCAAAACAACCATATAATTAGCTAAACTTGGTCCTGTATATTCTTGCATAATGCCTCTCTAGTTATTTAGCATAGAGATGCAAGAACCTTGCCGATACCCAAATAAATCTATTAAGTTATTGATTGTATTAATAAAAAAATAATAACAATTTTGTATGTCAATTTAATGGCGTTATAGATTTTCTACCATTTCTTCAACACTAGCGACTTCAGTGAATCTTATGCCAAACTTTTCTCCAACCATCACAACTTCTCCTTTGGCAATTTTAGTTCCGTTTGCTAAAATATCTAGAGGTTCACCTGCAAGTCTTTCCAATTCAACTACAGAACCTTCATTAAGTCTTAACAAATCCTTAATTTTTATTTCTGTGTTTCCAACTTCAACTGTTAGCCTAACCTCAATATTTTCAAGAACTTTAAGATTATGAACGGCAGCTGAGCCTTTCTCAGCCATCTTTTTCTTTTCATTATTTTCAGGCGTAGCTTCTGGGCTAGCTTTTGCTTCGGCTTCTTCAGGCTTTTTTTCTTCAGGATTATCCTGCTTAATTTCTTCAGAAGGTTTGTTTTCTTTTTCTGCTGTCTCTGCGTTCATTTTCTACTCCTTAATTTAATCTTTTTGTTAATCTTACGCAAGCATTGCCTTTAATTTCGCCCATTTCTGCTTTAAAATATTTCTGATTGCTTACATAAAAATCGCAGGTTTCGTCAACATTAATATTTAATGTATCGCCATTCTTAATTTTTAATAATTTTGACATGGGGACGATGGGCTCAGATAAATTACTGTTTACTTTAAGTGGTACTTCAAGAACTGCTTTTTCAAGCTTATCTCTCCATGACATACTTGATTCAACAACATCTGATTGAACTCTCGACCTTAAAAGAGATGAAACTGGTTTAAGAGTTTGAAGTGGATATACTATATCAAAAGACATTGAATCAACTTTTGGTAACTGCATTACAAATGAACATACAATTATAAGATCAGATGATTCAACAAATGCAGCAAATTGTGGATTTTGTTCCCTACTATGAAATTTTATTGAAATTGGAGTAAGATCCTTCCAACACTGTTCAAGAATTTCAGTAATTCCACCGTTAATTACTTCAATTATTTTTTCTTCTGTGGATGTAAATTCCGTTCTTGAATTATTGGTTACTTCTATTTTTCCACCATATCTGCTACTGGTACACAAATTTACAAAGGTCGGAGGTAAAACAGTAAGCATGGAACCTCTTAGTTCTTCAATTCTACTATTTGTCATACTCATAAATGCGTCCAATCCAGAACTATATTCTTCAAAAGTTTTAACTTCAGGAGGAAAAGAACTTATCCTTGGCTGAACTCTTAATAATGGTAAAAACACACTTCGAACTGTTCTTGCAAATCTTTCGTTTATAATTCTTAGTGCATAATAATCTCCAAGAAGTGATAAATCATCCGATCCAAAATTGAAGGTCTTATACTCTACTTCACTACCATCTCGAACTGATGTTGAGGCACTTAAATCACCTGACTTAAGTCCTTCCATCAAGGCATTGACTTCTTCTGATGATAATTTTCTAGAAGGTTCTGCCATTTTTCAATCCCATATTTTTATTGTAATACAAACGATGTAAAATGTACATTTTCAACTCCACCGAAACCTTCAACTTTTACTAATGTTTCATTGATACCTTCTTTTAAAGCATCTGCAAGTTTTTGTTTTCCCTCTCTACCTGCAATATCCTCTGGAGAGAAAGTAGACATAATTGTTAATATTTCCGATCTCAAAGCTAACTGATGACTATCAACATTTTCCATAACAGTTTCATCGTATTGTGTTGAAACACCAACTGAGACCTGTAAAAATCTTTTAGATCCCTTGAGATTTGTAGTGAAATTTCCTGGAAATTCATAGTAGGTTGTAGCAAAGATTTCTTCTTCAGGAGTTATTTTAGGAATTTTTTTTGGACCCACAGGGCAGTTACCCTCTGCATCCTTCTCTTCTTCAGCACATTCTTCGGCAACTTCTTCGGAATCCGCAGATTCTTCATCTTCCTTATTTTTTGATTCAGGATTTTCTTTTTTTTCTATTATTTGAGATATTTCTGTTGATGGATCTGAAGATTCTCCTCCGCCAACAAGAATACCAATACCAAGGCCTGCACCAAGTAATACTATCCCTCCGACAATCATTAAGATGAGTTTTATAGGACTCTTTTTCCCATTTTCTTCATTATTTTCTTCAGCCATCTTTACTCCTTTTAATTATTCTAATTGTTTATGCCTGAACATCAACATTATGATTGTTTTCTTTAATTTTTTTAGTTGTTATATTATCTTTCTTCTTACCAAAATAATTATCTGTATTTTGCTTATTTGACTGGTTATTTTGGCTAAAAGAGTTGTTACCTTGATTATTAAATTGACCTGAAAACCTATTATTTCTTTCATCTAGAACTTCAGTCATTCTTGAAATATTTTCATTCAATAAATTAGTAGCTTCTTGAGTCTCTGCATTTATAAAAATTTCTGTTTTATTATTTTTTACCGCTACTTCCAAACTAATTTTCCCTAAATTTTTAGGTTTAAGATACAATTCCACTCTATTTAGGCCATTGTTTATTGTATTTTTAACTAATTTTGCAAATTTATCACCCCAACTGCTTTCCATCAAATCAAGTGTTTGTTGATTATTAAAACTTGAATTATGGTTCTTTAAAACTTTTTTTTCTAACACCTCATTATTCTTGTTAAGTTCAGTTTTAAATGAAGCATTAGGTTTGTTCTTAAGTTCAATTACTCGTAAATTACCATTAGTTGTTGATTTTAAATCAACATTTCTATTTTTTGGAAGAATTTTACTTTCTTCTTCTTTTTCTAAATCCTTTTCTTTATAATTTTTAGTTTTAATACTATTTTTTTTTTCTGTTGAATGTGCAAAGAATTCTTTAGAATTTTTTACAGATTTTTTCAAGCTTGTGTGATTAAGATCATTCTGTTTGGTTTCATCCAGTTTATCAGTTTTTTCGATATGTAATTTTTCTTTGTTAACTCTTTTTTGATGAGGTTTTATTAAATTTAATGTTTCGTTTAGTTTGTTAGTTTTATTTATTTCTTCTTTTCTGACAGTAATCAAAATCTCTTTACCTTGATTGTTTTTATTTAAATCTTCCTTAGCCATTGTATTGGCCATTGTAAAGGTATTTGTTTGCCCTTGTAATTCCTTGAGTTGTGAATGATTATTTTCTTTTCGAATCATTTTTTCAGAGCTTAATATATTGGCTGTACTCAATATTTCTTTTTTCCCTTTGAAATTATCTTCTCCGGTAGTTGTATAATTTCCATCTACATTATCTATATTTTCACTGATATTCTCTAAATCTCTATTACTATCAGAAATTCCTAATTCTTTATAAAAAATCTGCGCTAGTGACTTGGCAACATCTACGGTATTATTATCATTATTGAATTCTGATTTAGTTTTTTGATTATTATTTTCAGCTAATATGTCTGTATTTATTTGTTCTTGCTCATTTTCATCATTAAAATTAATAAGTGAAAATAATTCTGCAAATAACATATCAACATTATCTTGAGAACTTTTAGATTTTAGAATGGATAAATTTCCATCTAAGTTCGATTTATTTCCTATTGCTACCATAACTACAAATATAATTTTTTAGGTTTTTTGCAATAATAGTGCCACCAAAAAACTTATTGATAATTTTTTAGTTTAAAGTTTATTGATTCTCTCTGTTCTTTAATTTTTTCTGAAATTACAAGTTCTTTATTGATTCTTTCATTTATTTTTTCTTGTTGTTTATTTACTTTATTGATTTCACCCAAATAACTATCGATTTCCTTTGATAAATGCGCGGCTCTATTTTTGGAAATAGAGATTTTTTCCTGTAAATTTTTTCTGAAAGAAGAAATTTGTTTCAGAGAAGAACTATTAAAAGTTTCTCCTATTGAAAGACTTGAATCATCAAGCATTTCTTTTAACTCGATATTAATTTTTTTTATTTTATTTTTTTCTCTGTTTAATGTCCCTAAACTTGAAACTAACTTATTTTTTTTTATTTTTTTTAATTTAGATAGGATTTCATATTTACTTTTTTTCATTTTTAATTAATTCCCTGCAAATTTTGGATACTTTTATCAAAATTAGATTTTTCTGTTAAATCTTGCTTAATCAACCCGCAAATTTTAGGCCAAATTTCAATTGCTTTATCTATTTCTTCATTTTGTCCTTGTGAATAACCTCCCATTAAGACTAAATCTTTATTTTCCTGATATATTGAAAACATTCTTTTTATGTATTCAGCCTTATTTTTGTGTTCACTAGAAATTACAGAATTCATAACTCGACTTAAAGATTGATTTAGATCAATAGCTGGAAAAATTCCTAATTGTGCAAATTCTCTGGATAAAACAATATGACCATCTAAAATAGCTCTTGCAGTATCAACAACTGGATCATTAGTGTCATCAGAATCAGCTAAGATTGTATAAAAACTTGTTATGCTTCCTTCTCCTTTTCCTCCAGCACCAGTTCTTTCTATTAAATTTGGTATCATTGAAATAACTGATGGGGGATACCCTTTTGAAGTTGGCTGTTCTCCGAGCGCAAGCCCCACCTCTCTTTTAGCATGTGCTATTCTTGTAAGTGAATCCATTATTAATAGAACATTTTTTCCTTTTGATCTGAAATACTCTGCAATTCCTGTTGCTCTTTCAGCTCCTTTTATTCTCAGTAATGGTGATTTGTCTGCCGGAACAGCGACTATGACTGTTCTTTTTTTTGTATCATCATTTAAGATTTCTGAGACGAAATTTCCGAGCTCTCTTCCTCTTTCACCAATTAATGCTACAACAACAATTTCAGCTTCAGTAAATTTTGTCATCATACCAAGAAGGATGGATTTACCAACACCTGATCCTGCAATTATTCCCAACCTTTGGCCTTGACCAACCGTAAAAAGTGAATTGATTGCTCTTATCCCAACATCCAAGGGTTTTTTTATTGTTTCCTTTTGCATTGGATTTACTTGTTTCCCATTTAGCGGCCAGATTTCATCTAATACTAGGCTTTCTTTTTTTTCGTCAATAGGTTTTCCAAATGCATCAATAACTCTTCCTAAAATATTTTCTCCAACATCGATATTATTCGAAGTATTTAATGCTTCAACTGAAGACCCCGAAACTAAATTGGCATTTTGGTTGTGAATTGCTAATAGATTTTTATTTTCTCTAAAACCAATTATTTCACCAGTTACATGGGTCCCGTCATTACATTCTATTTTACAAATTGTTCCTATAGGTGAAGGAAATGAGTCACATTCAACAATTTTTCCATCAAATTTTGTTATTTTGCTTTTATAATTGGTATTTTTTTTTACAGAGATTTTATCTGAATTTAATAGTATCTGGTTTGATATAATCATTTTTAATTGTCAACTTTTGTTTCTTGGGTAGTTGCGTTATTCTTATTTTTTTTTAATTCACTTATTTTTTTTTCAACATTATTTTCTTCAGAGAATTTTAATTTATTTGATAAAATTTCTCCTATCTCAATTGCTCCTGATTTAATCTTGAGATCTCCTCTATTTAACTCTTTGTCAGGAAATAACTCAAAATCAATTTTTATCTTATTTTTTAGAATGAATTCACTGATTGCTTTATGGTCTGATTCATTAAGGAAGATTCTTATTTTCTTAAGAGAATCTTCAACTGAATTTGTAAAATTTTTAATTTTTTCAAAATATTTTTCAGTTTTTGTATCAATTTCATAACCTATAATTTCTCTAGAAATTTTTAAAATAGATTTATTAATATTATTAATTAGCTTTTCGGAAAATTCTGGAGTAATTGAAAAGATATTATCTAATGCATTCTTAAAGTTAACTGCTAAGGCTTTTTCTCCTTGTTGCAATTCTTCCTTTATTTTTTTTACACCTAGATGGTAACCTTTATTATAGTAATCTTTTGCAAGATCATTGGCCATTTTTTTTGCTTCTACTTCAGTATATTTTTTCTCATCTACTTTTTTTTCTTCACTTTCTGTTTCCTTTACCTCTTCTTGATTTTTAACTATTTCTTCATCTTTTTGTTCATTAACCTTGGCATCTTTATTTTCTTCATTATGCTTAATTGATGAATCTGCCAATTGTTTCAAACTTGTTTTTCTAAACAAGTTTGAAACATTATCAGTTATTTCAGAGTCTCTAGTAAAATCATTGCTAGTCTTATCTAATAAACTAAGTATTTCTTCTGTATTTAGAGCCTTTGATTTTTCAGGGCTAATACTGTCATCAGATTTAATAGGGTTGTCTTTTAGCGGCATCATACAAAGTCATCTCCGCCTCTTCCAGCAAGAACAATTGTTCCTTCATCAGACATAGTCCTTGCTACATTAATTACTGCTTTTTGCGCTTCTTGAACTTCTGTAAGTCTAATAGGACCTAACACCTCCATTTCATCCTTAATATTTGCCGCAGCTCTTTGCGACATACAATTGAAAATTTTCTCTTTCAAATCATCTTCTGTTCCTTTAAGAGCAATAATTAAGATCTCTTGATCTACATTTCTCAATAGTGTTTGCATACTCCTGTCATCCATAAGTATTAGTGTTTCAAAAGTAAACATACTTTCTTGAATTTCTTTAGCTAGATGCCTATCTTTTTCTCCCAGAGCTTTAATTACTCTCTGTTCCATATTCTGCTTTGTAAAATTCATAATTGATGCTGCAGCTTTTACTCCACCTACAGAAGAAGCCCTTAATGATGTGTTTGTTTTGAATTTTAGTTGCATTACTCTTTCTAATTCAGCTAAAGCATCGGGTTGTACTGTTTCTAAAGTAGCAACTCTATGAATCAAATCCGCTTGAACTTCCTCCGGTAAAAGTACTAAAACATCAGCAGCTACACCAGCCTCTAAATAAGAAATTATTAATGCCATTATTTGTGGATGTTCGTCTGAAATAAGTTCTGCAACTGATCTTGCATCCATCCAATCTAAAATTTCAATGGGTTTGTCGCTCTCAGTAGGTGTGATTCTTCCCAAAACCGATTGAGCTTTATTTTCCCCAAGAGCTTTTGTCATTACATTTTTTATGTAATTTGATGAACCCATCCCTAGATCAGTCTGAGTTTTTATGATTGCCAAAAATTCATCTAGTACTTTGTTAACTGTATCTTGATCAAGCCCTTGAACATTGTACATTTCTTTCCCAAGTTGTTGTACTTCTTTAGGACCAAGGTTTCTCAAAATTTCTGAAGCCTCTTCCTCACCGAGTAACATCATCAAGATTGCACATTTTTGTGTACTATTTAATTTCTCAAAATTAGATAACTCTTCTTCATTATTTTCTTCTTTTTGTTTTTCAGCCATAAAATACCCCTACTAATTATTACTATGCATCTTTTTTCATTAGTTGTCTAAAGACATTTGATACTTTTCCTGCCTCATCGCCGACAATCATTCTTATCACTGCAACTTTATCATCATAAGTATTTGCTGTATCTAGCATTTCAGCTGAAATTGCAGTTTTCTTCGGTTTCAATTTAGCCTTTATATCCTCTAAAGATTCTCCTTCTTGAACCTCTACTTCTTCCTCTGGTTCAGCCTCAAGGTCCTCTTCAGACATAGTTCCACCTGGAGCACCAGCAGCACCGGCAGATGGAACAAGAATTCTATTAAGTAGTGGCTTGAGTGCGCCAAAAGTTATAATTGCAAGAATAAGTACGGTAGAAAGTTGGCCAATTAGATTTTGAAACCAAGATTCTTCATACCAATTAACACTAACTAAATCCATTTCCTCAATAAAATCACCGCTAGTCACAACAATGCTGTCTCCTCTATCAGCATTAAACCCTACAGCTTCTTTTACAAGTGAAGAAATCTTCTCGCTATCTTCTGCACTGAGCGGTTCGGTAATTGTTGTGCCCTCAGGTGTTTCTACGATTTTATTTTTAACTAATACAGCAGTTTTAACTTTTCTTATTTTACCAATTTGTCCTACAACTGTACTAAGTTTTTTACTAACTTCGTAGTTTTTAACATTAGATGTTGACCTTTGCTTAAATTCTTGTTCAGTTGCATCAGTTGGGGCATCAATTTGAAGATCTGCTGCTAACGGTGCCTGGTTAGCTACAGCACCCGGAATACCCCTAGCTGGTCTATCTGTTGATTCATCAGCACTATTTTGCTCACTCCGTGTAGCTATACTTTCAGGGTCAAATGTTTCCTCAGTAGTTTGGGTGTTTGTGAAATCCATTTCAACATTTACTTGTGCTGTAAGATTACCCGCACCTACTATTGGGGAAACTAGCGATAATATTCTTTCTCGATACAAGGATTCAATTTTTATTCTGTGGTTTAATTGTTTTTCTGTTAACGCAATATTAGGATCATCCTCTGGTTTTGATAATAATGTACCATACTGATCTACAACCGTTACATTATCAGATGACATATTTGGAATTGATGAAGAGACTATGTGCACAATAGATCTTATTTGCTCTCTATTTAGTATTCTCCCATCCGCTAATTTTACAAAAACTGATGCAGTTGGAGATGCAGCGTCTCGAACAAAAACTGATCTCTCTGGAATTGCGAGGTGAACTCTAGCACCAGTGATATGAGCTATTTCATTAATTGATCTTGCCAATTCGATTTCCTGAGTTTGTTTCATTTTCATAAATTCAACAGACCTACTGGTTCCCATTGGTATTTTTTCGAGTAAATCGTACCCCTGGGGAACTGAGCTCGGAAGACCTTCAGCAGCTAATTTCATTTTAGCTTCATAATATTCTGGAGCAGGAACAAGTATTTCTCCAGTTGTTGAGTCAATAGAAACATCAATACCATTATTTCTTAATACTTCCATGACTCTTGATTTTTCATGTTCTGGTAATGAGGAAAAAAGAGTTGTTCTCGCAGGTTCTCTGAATGAAACAAAAAGTACTAAACCAATGAATATCACAAAAAGAGTAATCATCACAGGGATAGATCTTTGTACAGCAGGTTCATTAGAAAACTTTCTTAGTTTGTCTAAAGTATTTCCAATATTAGCAATCAAATTAGTATTTGTATCTTGATTTGCAGTTGTAATTTCAGATGTTTGAGTTTGTTCAGCCATAATCTATCCTTTTTTAAACAGGCATATTCATAATATCTTTATATGCTGTTAGTACTTTATTTCTAACATTCAATGTCATTTGAAAACCAAGTCCAGCAAGTTGCTGGTTAATCATTACTTTTGTTAGATCGTTTTCTAAACCAAGTTCATAGTTTTTTGTCAGTTCAGCACTTTTTACTTGGCTTTCTGAAACCTGATCAATTGCATTTTTAACACTTTCCAGAAAATCATCACTTTTATTTTCTTCGATTTTAGGTGTTAACTTGGCTACATCTTCTTGAAGACTTTTAATTTGTGTTTGATTGTTATTGGCTTCAACCAAGTTAGGTTTAAATACAGTTGTTAAGTTAGGTTTCATTATTTTATATCCTTATTTTTTTATATTAATATTAAATTACTGCTTGCTTTACTTCCTCATTCTCACTCAAATTTGAAAAAAAATCATTCTTAGAATTAATGTCGATCATTATATCTTTTTCATCTATAATTTCTCCATCACATAAAACAATTGCTCTCTGTAAAACATTTTCAAGTTCTCTTACATTTCCTGGCCAATTATAGCCTTTCAATAATTCTCTGGCTTTGTTTGTTATAAATGGCAATTTAGTTATACCTGAATGTCTTTTGAGTAAAGCCACACTTATTGGAATAATATCATTGGGTCTTTCTGACAGATTACAGGTTTCTATTGGAAATACATTTAATCTGTAATAGAGATCTTCTCTAAATTTCTTATCTTTAACTTCTTCAATCATATTACGATTAGTTGTAGCAATAACCCTTACATCAACATCAATATCTCTTTGTCCCCCAATTGGTGTAACCTTCTTTTCTTGGAGAACCCTCAATAACTTTGCTTGAAGTGAAAGTGGCATTTCAGAAATTTCATCAAGAAGAAGAGTGCCTGTGTCTGCAGCTCTGAAGATACCCTTGTTTGCTGAAGAAGCACCTGTAAAAGCCCCTTTTTCGTGACCAAAAAGCATCGCCTCTAACATATTTTCTGGAATTGCTGCACAGTTGATAGCAACAAAGGGTTTTTCTGACCTTCCAGAATTTTGATGAATGAAATTTGAAATAACTTCTTTTCCTGTCCCGGTTGGTCCATAGATAAAAACCGTAACATCTGTTTGAGCTACTTTTTTTGCCATTTTTACCAAAGAATGTGTCTTTGTATCTGAAAAACTAAAGTTTTCAGTAGTCAAGATCTGAAAAATTATTTCTTTAACTACTTCATCAATTCCATTAAACATGATTTCTAGGTATGCTCCACCTAGATCTTCATTTATCGAAAATTTATTTTCTTTTGATTCATTAAGAACAATAATACTTGTAGAACCAATATTTCTAGAGACTTTAAGTAACTCTGACTTTCCTCCAATTTCATTATTGAATTTTTTAGAACAAATAAGAGTTGATTTGTTTTTTTCTAGATCTTTAGTATCATTAGAATTAATGACTGAATTTTTTATATTTTTGTCATTTAAAAAGTCTGACAACTTTTCA
>MDTG01134130.1_pt1 | contig 15793 bp, 18 predicted proteins | sample 811421 | NCBI WGS metagenome assembly MDTG01 (sample SAMN05326645, study PRJNA326480) | marine metagenome | isolation source: seawater | place: Pacific Ocean: South East | collected 2011 | reverse complement strand
TTTACCTTGTGTTCCTGTTGCATTAAACACTGGTAAAGTTTGGCCAAAAAATAGTTTTTTAAAGCATAATCATGATATTGAGATATCTTTCTTAGAACCGATTGAGCCTGGAAAAGATAAAAATGTGTTTATAAGTGATTTAGAAACAAAAATTTATTCTTCTATTGATAAGTTAAGTTAGTTTTTTTTTCTTCCAAAATCAGGTGCTTTAACTTCTTGACCAGCTTTTACTATCTCTTTTCTAACATTTTTAGTTGATAAAAATATTTCTAGTAACTTATTTCCATTTTTTTCATTTATAGCTTTCTTAAATTCTTCAAGATTAATAGAAAATTTATTTAAAGTTTTTAATATATTCTCACTGTTATCTAAAAATATATCCCTCCACATAATCGGGTCAGAAGAAGCTATTCTAGTAAAATCTCTTAATCCTCCTGCGCTAAATTTAATTATATCCTCTTTAGATTGATCGAGATTTTCAATCGAAGTTTTTACAATATTGTAAGCAATGGCGTGAGGTAGATGGCTTGTTAAAGATAGAATATTATCGTGATCACTAATGCTCATTAGCTTAACTTTACTTCCTAGAGACTCCCAGAAATTCGATAATCTCTCTATGTGCTCTTTTTTTATATTTTTAGACGGCGAAATTATATTCCATCTATTTTGAAATAATTCAGCAAAACCGGCGCTAGGGCCACTTTCTTCAGTACCAGCAATAGGATGTGACGGAATCCAAATAATATCTTCTAAATTTAGGTTTTCTATAATTTTATTAACTTCTTTTTTTACCGACCCAGTGTCAGTAAGTATTACATCTTTTTTTAAATGATCTTTAATTGATAAAAGTATTTCTTTATAAGCACTTAATGGAGTTGCAATAATAACTAAATCTGCATTCTTAACAGCTACTCCAATATCATTAGTTAGATTTTGTGATAAGTTTTCCTTTTTTATAAAGTTAATAACATCCTTAGATTTATCATATACGGATACTATCTTAGATAATTTTTTATTTTTAATAGCTCTTAAAATTGATGATCCAATTAATCCACATCCAATTATACATACGTTTTCAAAAATCATATTTTTTTCCTTAATATAGATATAAATTTTTTGTTTTCTGATGATTTTCCTATAGTTACTCTTAAACAATTTTTTATATTATATATTTCCATTTCTCTAACAAGTATGCCTGATTTTGCTAAATCTAAAAAAATTTTTTTAGAATTTTTTTTTATTTTACTAAAGCTTATAAGTATAAAATTAGCAAAACTTTTATTTGTTTCTATATCAAAATCTTTAAATATTTTAAAAAAAATCTTAGACCATTTTTGAACATGCATAATCTCTTTTTTTAACCATTTTGTATCTTTTATTGCAGCAGATGCAGCATTCAAAGCAGCTTTGTTTACGTTAAATGGTGGTTTAATTCTATTTAATGCTTGAATCAAGTTTTTTGAACCATACCCCCATCCAATTCTAAGCCCTGCCAAACCATAAATTTTTGAAAAAGTTCTTGTTACAATTACATTTTTTGAATTAGAAAATAAATCTAATCCGGCTGAATATTTTTTGTCCTTAACATATTCAAAATAAGCATCGTCAACTACTAACAAAACATTACTTCTTAATTTTTTTCGTAATTTTAAAAGTTCTTGTTTGCTAATAATAGTTCCTGTGGGATTATTTGGATTAGCTAAAAAAACAATTTTTGTCTTCTTTGTAACTTTAGAAATAATATTTTCTATTGAAATTTTAAAATTCTTTTCTTTTGCAAATATAACTTTAGCTCCACATATCTTACTGTAGATTCTGTAAATTAAAAAACTATATTGAGGAACAATAACTTCATCATTTTTTTTCAAAAATGCTCTACAAATCAATTCAAATATTTGATCTGATCCAGAACCAAGTATAATTCTTTTAGCATCTAGCTTAAATTTTTTTGCTAATAAACTTTCTAATAAAAAACTTTCTTGCTCGGGATATCTTTTTATACTCCTTGAAGTATTCTTATACTCTCTTATAGCTCTTGGGCTTGGACCTAGCGCAGACTCATTGGCAGATAGTTTAATCTTTATAACTACCTTCTTAAATAAACTTAAGCCAGCTTCATACTTTTGGGCATTAATTTTTTTTGCTTCGGGTAAATTCATATTTATTTAAGTTAATATATAAAAAGCTAGATAATTTCTATGATTCATTACATATGAATTTGACAAGTTTAGTATGATTTAGTATACATCCACTAGCGCTGATTTAACCAAATTGCGAGCGCTGAGTAAATGCAGCTAAACAGGGATTTTTTGCCCAGTCTAGCTGGGCTTTTTTTTTGTATGAATGATAAATTAGAAAATATTAAAAAATTAAATGTATCAAAACCTCTTTTGCTAGATTGTAAGCAAACCATAAGAGATTTTCCTTTGGCTTATGAAACTTATGGAAAGTTAAATAAAAACAAAGATAATGCTATTTTAGTTTTTCATGCTTTGACTGGAGATCAATTTGTTAGTGGGATAAATCCAATGACAAAAAAGCAAGGTTGGTGGATAACTGCCGTTGGTCCAAACAAAGCTATTGATACAAATAAATATTTTGTAATTTGTGCTAATGTTATTGGTGGATGTATGGGTTCATGGGGACCTAGAGAAATAAATAAAGAAACAAATAAACCTTATGGATTAAGTTTTCCAGTTATAACTATTAAAGATATGGTTAAGGCTCAAGAAACTCTTCTGGACCACCTAGGAGTAGAGAAACTTCTTTGTGCAACTGGAGGATCTATGGGTGGAATGCAATTACTTCAATTTTGTACAACATTTCCAAATAAAACTTTTTCAGCAATCCCTATTGCTTGTAGTACCAGTCATAGTGCTCAAAATATTGCTTTAAATGAGTTAGCTAGGCAGGCTATTATGGCAGATCCTGTTTGGGATAAAGGAGAGTATCTAAAAAAAAATATTCAACCTAAAAATGGTTTAGCTGTTGCAAGAATGGTGGGTCATATTAGTTATTTATCAGAGAAGGGAATGCAAGAAAGATTTGGAAGAAAACTTCAAGAAAAAACTGATTATGAGTTCAGTTTCAATGCTGACTTCCAAGTTGAGAGTTATTTGAGACACCAGGGTTATGCTTTTGTTGAGAGATTTGATGCAAATTCTATTCTTTATATTACCAGAGCTATGGATTATTTTGACTTGTCCAAACAGTTTGAAGGAGGGCTTATAGATGCGTTTAAAAATCAAAAGACTAAATTTTTAGTTATTTCTTTCTCTTCTGACTGGCTTTATACAACAAAAGAAAACAAAGACACGGTTATTGCTCTTAACGCCTCAGGAGCTGATGTATCATTTTCTGAAATCAAAACTGATAAAGGTCATGACTCTTTTTTAGTGAATGAGCCTGAATTCTTAAAAACCATAAAGGGATTCATAGACTCTATGCATGTAAAATTTAAAAATGAAAAAAGAATTTAAAGTAATAGCTGATTTAATACCAAAAAATACCAGGATACTTGATGTTGGTTGTGGAGATGGTTCTTTGATGAACCTTTTAACTAAAGAAAAAAATATAGAAGCACGTGGTCTAGAACTTAAAGAGGAAAATGTTAAAAAATGTATTTACAAAGGTCTCACAGTTATAGAGGGGGATGCTGAAACTGAACTTCATCAATTTCCAAATCAATCTTTTGATTTTGTTGTGTTGAGTCAAACTCTTCAGGCATTTTACAACCCAGAAAAAGTTTTGAAGGATCTGCTAAGGATTGGAAAATCTGTGGTCATATCGATACCTAATTTTGGATATTGGAGAGTTAGAACAAGTTTATTGCTTTTTGGAAAAATGCCAGTTACAAAAACTTTACCAAACTCATGGTATAATACTCCCAATCTTCATATGTGCACGATTAAAGATTTTTTTGATTTTTGCTTAGAGAAAAATATTAAAATCAATAAAGTTATAGGAATTAATGAGAATAAAATTTCTGAAATTAAAAAAAATAATCTTGAGTTCAGAAATCTATTTTCTAAACTTGGAATATTTTTGTTGAGTTAAATGATAGATATTTCAATTATTAGATGCTTGGCAGATAATTACAGTTATTTAATTAGGGACAAAGAAACAAATATAGTTGGAGTTATTGATCCTTCTGAATTTAATCCAATAGATCTTCAAATTCAAAAAACCTACAAAAAACTAGATTTTATTTTAAACACTCATCATCACCTAGATCATATAGGAGGTAACACAGAATTAAAAAAAAAATATAATTCAAAGATTGTTTGTTCTTCACTTGATGAAAAAAGAATTCCCGGAATAGATATTAAAAAAAATGATGGAGACAATTTTTCCTTAGGAAAAACTGAATTCAAAGTCATAGATATTCCAGGTCATACTATGGGTCATATTGCTTTCTTCTCAGAAAAAGCTGGTGTGATATTTACTGGTGACACTCTTTTTTCCCTTGGATGTGGAAAAGTTTTTGAAGGAACTTTTGAACAAATGTTTAATTCTTTACAAAAAATTTCTAGATTACCAAAAAATACAAAAATTTATTGTGGTCATGAATATACAATTAAAAATGGAGAATTTTGTATAAGTATAGATAAAAATAATGCAAAACTTAAGGATAGAATTCAGGATTCAAAAAGTAAATTTAAAAAAAAACTACCATCTGTTCCAATCTCTATAGGCGAGGAACTAGAAACTAATATTTTTTTAAGATGTGATAATAAAAAAATTAGGAAAAGCCTTAAAATGGATAATAGCTCTAAATTAGAAGTTTTTACAAGGCTAAGGTCTTTAAAAGATAATTTTTAACATCATTGAACTTGACTTGATAAGGTTCCAGGTTATATTGCGTTACATTTTAAAAGGAAAAATATTATGTCTTTTGCAATTATAGAAACAGGTGGAAAACAATATAAAGTTTCTGCTAGTAAAATTTTAGAAATAGAAAAACTTGACGCAGAAGTTGGAAAAACAGTTCAATTTAAGAAAGTTTTACTTCTTAATGATAATAAAAACACAGAAATTGGAAGTCCGAATATAGAAGGAGCTTTGGTAGAGGCAAAACTTTTAAAAAATGTAAAAGATAGAACAATTTTAATATTTCACAAAAGAAGAAGAAAGAACTCCAGAAAAAAGAATGGACATAGACAACAGCACTCAAAAATACAAATTACAAAAATTTTATCAAAGGATGGGAAAGTTATAGCAGAAGCTAAGGTTGCTGAAAAAGAATTAAAAACTAAGGAAAAAGTTGAAAAGAAAAAAAAAGAAATCAAGACTTCTGTTAAGAAAAAAAGAAAATAGGAAAATAAAATGGCAACAAAAAAAGCTGGTGGATCGTCGCGAAATGGAAGAGATAGTAAGGGTAGAAGACTTGGTGTTAAAAGATATGGAGACCAAATTGTTATACCAGGAAATATTATTGTAAGACAAAGAGGAACTAAAATACATCCTGGTGAAAATGTAAGTATGGGTAAAGATCATTCAATTTTCTCTTTAATAAAAGGTAAGGTAAAATTTAAAAAATCAAAACTAAACAGAACTTTTGTTTCTGTAATCCCCAATTAAGTTTATAAATAACATTAGTTATTTATAATAATCTACAATGAAATTTTTAGATCAAGCAAAGATTTATATTAAAGCGGGCAATGGAGGATCTGGCTCAGCAAGTTTCCGTAGGGAGAAATTTGTAGAATTTGGAGGACCCGATGGAGGAGATGGTGGAAATGGTGGTTCTATAATTTTTGAGTCAGATAGAAATTTAAATACACTCATTGACTATAGATATACTCAACATTTTAAAGCAGAACATGGTCATTCAGGTAGCAAGAAAAATAAAACTGGAGCTAATGGAAAAGACTCAACGCTAAAAGTTCCAATAGGAACTCAAATTTATGAAGAAGATAATAATACTTTGATTTATGATTTTACTAAAAATAAAGAGAGATACTTGGTCGCTGCAGGTGGAAAAGGTGGCTTAGGTAATGTGCGTTTTAAAAGTTCTACAAATAGAGCTCCTAGAAAAAAAACAACTGGGAAATTGGGTGAAGAATTTTCAATATGGTTACAACTAAAAGTAATTGCTGATATAGGAATTATTGGGTTACCCAACGCTGGCAAGTCAAGTTTGCTTGCAGCACTCACAAGAGCAAAACCAAAAATCGCAAGCTATCCTTTTACAACAATTAATCCAAATTTAGGTGTTGCATATTATGACGATAAAGAAATTACTTTAGCTGATATACCTGGTTTAGTAGAAGGTGCTCATAAAGGAATTGGTCTTGGTGATAAATTTTTAAGACATATAGAAAGATGTAAAATATTATTACATTTAATAGATATTACTGAAGAAAATTTGCCAAATAACTATAAAAGAATAAAGCTTGAGCTATCTGCTTATGATAAGAGCTTATCTAAAAAAAAGGAAATTATTATTTTTAATAAATCAGACTTACTGGAAAAAAAGGAAATAAAAAAAAGATTAGAAAATTTTAAAAATCATACAAAGAAAAATTTTGAATCTATTTCTTTATTTGTAAAAAAAGATATACAAAAAATTAAAAAAATATTGATTAAAAATGCTAATTAATAATTCCAAAAAAATTGTAATTAAATTAGGCTCTTCTACTGTGGTAGATAAAAAGGGTAAATTTAAAAGAGATTGGGTAAACAGTTTAATTAAAGATATTAAAAAATTTAAAGATAGCAAAGATTTGGTTATTGTTTCTTCTGGTGCTATAGCTTTAGGTCAAAGTTATCTCAAAATAAAACAAAAAAAAATTCAATTGGAAATGAGCCAAGCAATTGCAGCTATTGGACAAATTCATCTTGCTGGAGAATTTAAAAAAATTTTTAATAAGAATAAATTTCAAATAGGGCAAATATTAATTTCACCTGATGATACAGAGCAGAGAAGAAGAGCTCTTAATGTTAGAAGAACTTTTGAAAATTTATTTAAACTAGATGCTATACCTATTGTTAATGAGAATGATACTACAGCAACTTCGGAGATTAAATATGGAGATAATGACAGACTGGCTGCTCGAGTAGCTCAAATTATTGGAGCAGATACACTAATAATTTTATCAGATGTTGATGGCCTTTATGATAAATCTAATAAAAAAAAACTTATAGAAGAAGTTAGAGACATTAATAAAGATACATATGCTTTAGCAGATAAGAAAATCAATAAATATGGTTCTGGTGGAATGATAACAAAACTTGATGCAGCTCAGATCTGCATGAATTCTGGATGCCATATGTTTATAGGTAATGGAAAAAAGAAAAATCCATTAAAAAACATGATTAAAAATAAAAGATATACATGTTTTATTCCTAAAATATCTACTTTAGATGCAAGAAAGAAATGGATAATTAGTTCATTAAGTTCTCCTGGAAAAATTTATGTAGATATCGGTGCAGTAAAAGCTTTGGCTAATGGTAAAAGTTTACTAGCTGCTGGAATAATAAAAATTTCTGGAGAATTTAAAAAAGGTGAAAATATATTAATAGTTGATGAAAAAGGTAATAATATAGGACGTGGTTTATCTTCCTTTACTTCTTTAGAAATTATTAAAATAAAAGGGAAACAAAGTAGTGAAATACAGAGTATTTTAGGTTATCCAAGCAAATCTGAGGTTATTCATAAAGATGATATGGTAAAATTGTAAGATGAATTTTTTAAAAAAAATAGGGGTTAATTCAAAAAAAGCTTTTAAAATTTTAAGAAAAACTAACCATAAGAAAATTAATTCTGTATTAGAAGATTATAATAAAAATATCCTTAAAAATAAGATTAAAATAATAAAAGAAAATTTAAAAGATATTAAAAATATAAAGAGAGAAAATCTAAAGGATAGGCTTATTCTAGATGGTAAAAGAATCGACTCAATTAGAAATTCAATTAATGAAATAATTAAATTTAAAAATCCAATTGGAAAAACATTAGATGAGTGGAGAAGACCAAATAAACTAAAAATTAAAAAAATTTCTACTCCAATAGGTGTTATTGGTGTAATATATGAGAGTAGACCTAATGTAACAGCTGATGTAGCTTCAATTTCTCTTAAGTCAGGTAATTGTGCTATTTTAAGAGGTGGCACTGAAGCTTTTTACTCCAACAAAATTCTAGCTAATCTATTTAGAGAATCTTTAAGTAAAAATAAGCTTGATAGAAACTGTATTCAATTTATTGAAAAGAAAGATAGAAAAATAGTAGATTATTTACTCTCTAAAATGGGTAGATACATAGATGTAATAGTTCCAAGAGGAGGAAAAAATTTAATTACAAAAGTACAAAAATTTTCCAAAATTCATGTAATTGGACATCTTGAAGGACTCTGCCATATATATTTGGATAAACCTTCAAATTTAAAAATGGCTACCAAAATTATTATTAATGCAAAAATGAGAAGAACAAGTATTTGTGGCGCTCTTGAAACTCTGTTAATTAATGAAAAAATTTTAAATTCTCATGCTGTTCCAATTATAAATAAATTAATTAGTATAGGATGTGAGGTAAGAGTTGATAGAAAAATTAACAAAATTTTTAAAAATAAATTGAAAGTTGCTAATGAAATAGATTGGAAAACAGAGTACTTAGATGCAAAAATCTCCATCAAATCCGTAAAGAATGTTCATGAGGCAATTTCTCATATCTTAAAGTATGGGACTATGCATACCGATAGTATAATAACTAATAATTCTGAAACAGCTAAAATTTTTTTAAATGAAGTCAATAGCTCTATAGCTATGCATAATGTTTCAACTCAATTTGCTGATGGAGGTGAGTTTGGCTTTGGAGGTGAAGTAGGTATCTCAACTAATAAATTGCCTCCTAGAGGGCCTGTTGGAATCAATCAACTTACATCATATAAATATGTTGTAACTGGCAATGGTATTATCAGGCCATAATTAAAATGATTAAGTCCAATAATAAATCAATTGGAATTTTGGGTGGAAGTTTTGATCCACCTCACAAAGGTCATTTAAAGATATCACAAATAGCTTTTAAAAAGTTAAATCTTAAAAAGATTTACTGGGTTGTTACTAAAAAAAATCCTTTTAAAAAGAAAACTTTTTTTTCATTACAAGAAAGAATTGAAAAGTGTTTAGCTATGACCAAAAAAATAAGAAAAATTCAAATTGATTATTTAGATGATAAAATTAAATCATCTAGAACTATAAAGGTTCTTAAATATTTTAGAAAAAAAAACAAAAATACTAAAATTTACTTAGTTATTGGATCAGATACTTTAATTAATTTTCATAAATGGACAAAATGGAAAGATATATTGCAAATATGTGAATTAGTGGTTTTTTCTAGAAAAAGTTTTGATAAAAAAGGCAGAAAATCTGTTATAATGAAACATCTTGGTATTGAAAATACAGTATTCATTAAAAAGAATAGGATAGATATTTCCTCTTCTAAATTGAGGAGAAATTATCTAAAGTAAATTAAGTAAATGAAAATATTAGAAATTAAAAAAGTTATTGAAAGTACACTAGATCAAAATAAAGCAAATAATATAATTACAATTAATTTAAAAAAAAAATCATATATAGCAGATTATATGATAGTTGCTTCTGGAACCTCATCAAGACATATACAATCTCTTTCGGAAATTTTAGTCTCTGAATTAAAAAAATTAGGGGTAGCAAATTGTAAAATTGAAGGAAGAGAAAGTAATGATTGGAAATTAGTTGATGCAATTGACATCATTGTCCATATTTTTCATCCTGAAAAAAGGAAGTTTTATGACTTGGAAAGAATGTGGTCTGAGCCATTACCAAAACAAAAGGTTATGCTATGAAGAAAATTTATTTCTTATCAATGCTTGTATCAATAATTTTTCTATTTAATAATAATTCTTATTCCAAAAATACAGAAAAACTCTATGAAAAAATAGACTTATTTTCTGAGGTTCTTCAAAAAGTAGAAAATGAGTATGTCGATGAAATTGATCAAGCAGATGTAATGGAGTCTGCAATTAATGGTGTTTTACAATCTTTAGATCCATATTCTGCTTACATGAGTCCAGAATTATTTAATAACATGCAGTCAGATACAAAAGGAGAGTTCGGTGGTCTAGGAATCGAAATAGGTATGGAGGCAGGAGTTGTAAAAGTCATAGCGCCAATCGCTGGCACTCCAGCAGATAGAGCTGGAATAAAATCTGGTGATTACATCGTTAAAATTGCTGAAACGCAAGTACAGGGAAAATCTTTGATGGAAGCAGTTAAATTAATGCGTGGACCAATAGGATCAAATTTAAAGTTAACTATTCGACGTAGAGGTACAAAAAAATCTTTGGAATTTAATATAAAAAGAGAAATGATAGAAGTTAAGTCCGTAGATATAAAAATTGTTGGAGAAGAAAAAAACATAGGATATTTAAGATTAAAATCTTTTAATGAAAATAGTGATAAACAATTATTTAAGAGGGTCAAAGATTTGGAAAAAAATGAGAAACCAGTAGGATATATTTTAGATTTAAGAAATAATCCAGGTGGGCTTTTAACTCAAGCAATAAGTATAACCGACTTTTTTTTAGATGATGGTGAAATTGTTTCTACTAAAGGAAGAAGGGTCTCAGAAAGTAGAAAATTTTTTGCAAGAAAAGGTGATGGAATAAAAGGTAAACCTATTATTGTTATAATTAACAATGGATCAGCATCTGCTTCTGAAATTGTTGCGGGCGCTCTTAAAGATCACAAGAGAGCAATAGTTTTGGGAGAGAATACATTTGGTAAAGGTTCTGTCCAATCAATAATCCCGCTTGAGAATGGAGGGGGTATGAGACTGACAGTTTCAAAATATTATCTACCGTCTGGTAAATCGATCTCAGAAATAGGGGTTTCACCTGATATCTTAGTTGAGGAAAAAGGTGAAAATTTCAGAATTGATTCAAAAACTGATAACCAATTAAGTTACGCAATAAATTTACTTAAAATTTAATAATGAAAAAAGATAAAATCCTGCCATTAAGAACTGGTGTGGGGATTGTTGTCCTCAATTCTGAAAACAGAGTTTTTGTAGGGAAAAGAAGAGATAACCCTATTGATAAATGGCAAATGCCTCAAGGAGGGGTAGACCCTGGAGAAAGTTTAATAGAAGCAATGAAAAGAGAACTTTTGGAAGAAACAGGAATAATCAACATTAAAATTTTAAAAGAATTAAGTTACTGGCTTGAATATGAGCTCCCTGAAGAATTAATAGGAATTATCTGGAAAGGCAAATATAGAGGACAGAAACAAAGGTGGTTCATAGTTAGATTTTTGGGCACAGACAAAGAAGTCAATGTAAAAACTAAGTTTCCAGAATTTATAGAATGGAAATGGTTAAATATTGACGAATTACCTAATGTGATAGTAGATTTTAAAAAAGATATTTATAGAAAATTATTAATTGAGCTTAAAAATTTAATTAATTAATATTGCGTAAAGCATCAATCTTATGTGATAAAACATATCTTTCTTTATCACTAACTTGGGCGGCGCTCAATTTCTCTTCTGACTCTTTTATTAGTTGATCTTTTAAATTATTTGATAAGTTTTTTAAATTCATGACTGTAGACGATAGGATTAAAAGATTGTTTTTAAAAAACTCTACAGTGCCGTCCTCTACATAATACTTGTTTATATTCTCTCCTAAGTAAACTTCGATAAAACCAGGTCTCAAAAAAGTTACTAATGAAACATGGTCTTTTAATATTGTCATTATCCCTTCAAATGCTGGGATAATAACTTGTTTTACCTCTGATTTAAGCAAAGTTTGATCAGGGCTAATTATTTCTAAATTAAAATTTTCCGACATTATGCCGTTGTATCTTTTGTCATTTTTTCAGCTTTTTCCACTGCTTCTTCAATAGTGCCAACCATATAAAATGCAGCTTCAGGGAGGTTGTCATGCTCTCCTTTGCAAATCGCATCAAAACCTTTAATAGTAGACTCAAGATCAACTAATTTTCCTGGAGATCCTGTAAATACTTCTGCAACAAAGAAGGGTTGAGATAAGAATCTTTGAATTTTTCTTGCTCTGGCAACAGTGAGTTTGTCTTCTTCTGATAATTCATCCATACCTAAAATAGCAATTATATCTTGTAATGATTTATATGCTTGAAGTATTCGCTGAACTTCTCTTGCAACTCTATAGTGTTCATCTCCTACTACTCTTGGATCAAGAATTCTAGATGTTGAGTCCAAAGGATCTACTGCAGGATAAATTCCTAGCTCAGCTATTTGTCTTGAAAGTACAGTTGTTGCATCTAGGTGGGCAAATGAAGTTGCAGGCGCAGGATCGGTCAAGTCATCTGCCGGAACATATATTGCTTGCACTGATGTAATTGAACCTTTTCCCGTAGACGTAATTCTTTCTTGTAAATTACCCATGTCAGTAGCTAATGTTGGTTGATATCCTACTGCTGAAGGAATCCTACCTAGTAAAGCAGAAACCTCTGAACCTGCTTGCGTAAATCTAAAAATATTATCAATAAAAAATAAGACATCTTGACCTTCTTTATCTCTAAAATATTCTGCAACTGTTAGTCCTGTAAGCGCGACTCGTGCTCTTGCTCCAGGAGGTTCGTTCATCTGTCCATATACCAGGGCTGCTTTTGATCCTTTTCCTTCTGTTTTGATAACTCCTGACTCAATCATTTCATGATAAAGATCGTTCCCTTCTCTTGTTCTTTCTCCTACTCCTGCAAAAACAGAAAAGCCCCCATGAGCTTTAGCGATATTATTAATTAATTCCATTATCGTCACAGTTTTTCCAACTCCTGCTCCTCCAAATAAACCTATTTTTCCACCCTTTGCATAAGGTGCTAATAGATCAACTACTTTAATTCCTGTAACCAACATTTCTGTTTCAGTAGATTGATCTGTAAATTTAGGTGCCTGTCTATGAATTGGCCACTTTTCTTTAGTTTTAACTTCACCTTTTTCGTCAATTGGTTGTCCAATTACATTTATTATTCTTCCAAGCGTTTCCGGCCCAACAGGAACACTTATTGGAGCGCCAGTATTAATTACTGGATCACCTCTTTTTAAACCCTCTGTTGAGTCCATCGCTATAGTTCTGACGCTACTCTCGCCCAAATGTTGTGCAACTTCCAAAACTAATTTACTTCCTTGATTTTTTGCCTCTAAAGCAGTGTATATTTCAGGAAGTTCTCCCTCGAATCTCACATCAACTACTGCTCCTATCAACTGTGTGATTTTCCCTGTGTTACTCATAGTTATAAACTCTCTGCGCCTGATATTATCTCTATTAATTCTTTTGTAATTGCTGCTTGTCTGCTTCGATTATAATTTATAGTTAATTTTTCAACTAAATCTCCTGCATTCCGGGTCGCATTATCCATTGCGGTCATACGCGATCCTTGTTCACTTGCTGCATTCTCTAAAAAAGCTTTAAATACCTGGGTAGAAATATTTTTAGGTAGTAGATCTTCAAGAATCTCATCTTCTTCGGGTTCAAATTCATAAAATTCATTATCTATTTTTTCAGAATTGTCTTTTTTCTTTGCAGGAATTATTTGTTGTGCTTGAGGAATTTGGGTAATAACATTCTTAAAATTATTATAAAATAAGATACATTTATCAAACTCGTTTTTATCAAATAGTTCTAAAATTATTCTTCCTACTTCCTCAGCCTCTAAAAATGTTATTTTTTTCTTATTTTTAAAACTAATTTTTTTTACAATATATTTATTGTAAATTCTTCTAAGTTGATCAAGGCCTTTTGATCCAACAGTAATAATCTTTAAAGTTTTTCCTTCTTTAAGGATTTCCTCAAAATAATTTTTAGCTAGTTTACAAATATTAGAATTAAAACCACCACATAATCCTTTGTCTGCAGTCATAACAACACATAAGTGAGTTTTGTCATTACCAGTACCAATAAGTAATTTAGGTGCATTGTCCGGATCACTTATAGAGTTTGTAAGATTTAAGATTATATTTTGCATTTTCTCACTGTAAGGTCTTCCTTTCTCAGCGTTTTCTTGAGCTTTTTTAAGTTTCGCTGCAGCCACCATTTTCATAGCTTTCGTAATTTTTTGAGTAGATTTAACGCTAACAATTCTCTTTTTTAAATCATCTAAACTAGGCATTTTTTTTAGTTTTTTTATAATTTTCTATTACTTGTATCAATGACTCTTCAGTGTCTTTTTCAAGTTTACCTGATGACTGTATTGAATCAATAATTTCAGGTTTTTCATTTTTAATTTTTTCAATAACCTCAGTCTCAAAAGATTTAATCTTATTTAATTCGACATCGTCTAAATAGCCTCTTACTCCTGTAAATACAGAAATAACTTGTTCAGCTACTGTCATTGGTGAGTATTGATATTGTTTGAGAAGCTCTGTAAGTTTTGCTCCACGATTTAATAATTTCTGAGTAGAGGCATCAAGATCAGATCCAAACTGTGCAAATGCAGCCATTTCTCTATATTGAGCTAATTCTAATTTAATTGATCCTGCAACTTTTTTCATTGCTTTAGTTTGAGCTGATGAACCTACTCTGGAAACAGATAAACCAACGTTAACAGCAGGCCTAATACCCTGGTTAAAAAGTTCTGTTTCTAAAAAAATTTGACCATCAGTAATAGAAATTACATTTGTTGGAATATAAGCAGAAACATCGCCTGCTTGAGTTTCAATTATTGGTAAAGCAGTTAAAGATCCACCCCCGTTAGCATCACTTAATTTTGCCGCTCTCTCTAAAAGTCTGCTATGTAAATAAAAAACGTCTCCAGGATATGCTTCTCTCCCTGGAGGCCTTCTTAAGAGTAAAGACATTTGTCTATATGCGACTGCTTGCTTAGATAGATCATCGTAAATAATTAAAGCATGCATACCGTTATCTCTAAAATATTCACCTATTGTACATCCTGTGTAAGGAGCCAAAAATTGTAACGGGGCGGCATCCGAAGCTGTAGCTGAAACAACTGTCGTATATTTCATCGCTCCTGCATCTTCTAAAGTTTTGACTATTTGAGCTACAGTTGAACGTTTTTGACCTATAGCAACATAAATACAATATAATTTTTTTTTCTCATCATCAGATTCATTTATTGATTTCTGATTAATAATTGCATCAATAGCAACAGCAGTCTTTCCAGTTTGTCTATCACCAATTATTAGTTCTCTTTGACCTCTTCCAATAGGAATTAAAGTATCAATAGCTTTTAGACCCGTTTGCATTGGTTCGTTAACTGACTGTCTAGGAATTATTCCTGGGGCCTTAACTTCTACTCTCTGTCTTTTAATTTTATCACTTAAATTACCTTTGCCATCAATTGGATTTCCTAATCCATCTACTACTCTACCTAACAATTCTTTTCCTACTGGGACATCTACAATTGAGCCAGTTCTTTTAACTGTTCCACCTTCTTTTATTTTACTATCATCTCCAAATATTACGACTCCTACGTTGTCACTCTCTAAGTTTAATGCCATTCCTTTAGAACCATCTTCAAATTCTACCATTTCTCCAGCTTCAACATTATCTAGCCCATAAACTCTTGCAATACCATCACCAACAGTTAAAACTTTCCCTACTTCGGAAACTTCAGCTTTTTCTCCAAAATTTTTTATTTGTTCTTTTAGTAGTTTGGTTATTTCAGAAGGATTAATTTGCATTTTAATTCTCTAACATAGTTTGTTCATATTTTTTTAATTTACTTTTAATTGAAGTATCAATCATTAAACTTCCGATTTGCATTTTAAATCCTCCAATCAAACTTTGATCAACCTTATAGTTAAAATTTATTTCTGA
>MDTG01397301.1_pt1 | contig 15796 bp, 23 predicted proteins | sample 811421 | NCBI WGS metagenome assembly MDTG01 (sample SAMN05326645, study PRJNA326480) | marine metagenome | isolation source: seawater | place: Pacific Ocean: South East | collected 2011 | reverse complement strand
GGGTGACACTCTTACTTATTTTATGGAAAAAAAATTAATGGACCCGGGAGCATACGATAGTTGTATTATTTATGTTACTACTGATGGTTTAGAAAATGCTAGTAAGAGATATGATAATGATAAAATTAAGAAGATGATTCTAAATGCTGAAGAAACCTATAATATAAAATTGATGTACTTGGGTGCTAATCAAGACGCTATTCTAGAAGCTAATAAATTTGGCGTTGATTATTCTAGAGCAATGAATTATAATGAAACTCCTGAAAATGTACAGTCTGCATATAGAAGTGCGGCTTCAGCTGCAGTAAGGACGCGTTCATTAGGAAGAACAGAATTTACACAAGTAGAACGTTCACAGTCATCTATGTAATTAATAATCATTAATATTGCGTCTACAAAATATAAATTGTAAAATTCTTTCATATAAACTAATTTCAAGTGGTTCATTTATTTGTGTATATGTTTGATAGTGTTGTTCATCATTATTTTCAAACAATTTAAACATTACACTATTAATTAATATTTTTTGTTTTGGATGACTTAATATATATAAAATATCATTATGTAAATTAATACTTTCTTTATTTATCATTTCAATAATTATACTATTAATTTATTTTATTTTTAATAATATTAAAAATTATATTAAAAATAAAATTTTTAATTATATAATAATGTTTCTATGGATTGTTATTACAGGAGGTGTAACATCATTTATTACATCAATGGGAATTGGTTCTAATGATGCAGCTAATGCATTTGCTACATCTGTTGGTTCAAAAGCGCTGACACTTAGACAAGCAGCTGGATTAGCAGTTGTTTTTGAAACTGCTGGAGCTATTTTAATGGGCAGTCATGTTACAGATACAATCCGAAAAGGTATAGCAGATTATGCATGTTTTGAATCCAATCCAGAATTATTAATGTATGGATGTTTATGGGTAATGGTATCAGTTAGTGGTTGGTTATTTTTAGCAAGCTATTTAGAAATGCCTGTGTCTACAACTCATTCTTGTGTAGGTGGTATGATTGGTATGACAATAGCATTGGCAGGAAGTGATTGTGTTATATGGTATAAAAGTGTAGATACTTTTCCTTATATAGGTGGCGTTGGTGGTATAGTAATATCATGGTTTATTTCGCCTATATGTTCAGGAATATTATCATCCATTATATATGGATTGATAAGAAATCTTGTTTTACGTCATTCATATAATTCAAGGAGATTAATCTTTTCTTATCCAATCTTGATTGGATTTACTCTATTAATTAATAGTTTTTTTATTATATATAAAGGTGCAAAAGGATTAGGATTAGATGATATTAATGTAGAAAGTGCAGTTGGGTATTCTTTTTTAATAGCAGGTTCTGGTTTATTACTTTCAATACCCCTAGTACCAACAATTCGAAAACGTGTAGATAAAAAAATATCTAGACAAGTAGTGACAACGACGACTACTACATCGGAATTAGAATTAAATACTATTACACAAATAGAATTAAATATTAATTCTAGGAGTCAATTAGATAAAGTACAAAACATACATAATCTAGCTGAAAAATTTGATCCTAAAATAGAAGAGACTTTTAAATATTTACAAATATTCTCAGCTATTTGTGATTCTTTTAGTCATGGTGCAAATGATGTAGCTAATGCTATTGGACCTTTTGCAGCTATTTATACAATTTATAAATCTAATGGAGATTTATCAAAAAAACTAGATATGGGTAACGATGCTTATTGGATATTAACAATCGGAGGTCTAGGTATTGCTATTGGTTTAATTATTTATGGTAAAAAAATTATCAATGCAATAGGTACTAAATTATGTAAAATAACACCTAGTAGAGGTACATGTATAGAATTAAGTTCTGCATTGATTATAATTACTGGAAGTAGACTTAAAATACCATTATCTACTACACATTGTCAAGTAGGAGCCACTGTAGGAGTTGGTTTACTAGAAAATCGTTCTTGTAATAATATAAAAAAATTAGATATTCATGGTATTAATTGGTATATATTAGGAAAAACAGCATTTGGATGGATAATTACATGTGTTGTTGTTGGAATAACTGCTGGGTTATTGTCAGCACAAGGAGCATATGGACCAACTATATCTTCAATGGTGGAATGTTATAATAATTCAATAGTTTATAATTAGTATAAAGATAAATAATGTATTAATAATATCTATAAAATATTATTAATGTATATTAAATATCCATTATTAATACCTATTATTGGTCATGGCTCTACTGATATAGTAGATTTGCCTATTCAAACTTTACAAATACATTTTTTATCTACCATTTTAGTATATTTATTAAGAGAAAATCACCGACGTGTACTTTTAATACTATCTTCAATTATACATATATCAAGAGATATTCCACACAAAAATAGATTATTAATATCTGCAGGATTTCATAAATTATGGTTATATAAACCAATTATAGCAAAATTATATTTATTGTTATATCATACACCGATTCACTATATAAGAAATTATAAATTATCTCAAAAGAATAAATTTATATTAAAATGTTTTACATCAATAACTACTACAGTATTATCTTTTTTTGGTCTAAAAAATAATCTAGATATAAAGATAGAGAAAAAACTAGGTAAATATTGGTGGACAGCGCCTGTGGTAGGACATATTATAATGAATGAAAAAATAAATAAAATAAATATGAAAAGGTTTTATAAAAACCCATTTAGAATTGATAAAATTTACTTTATATAAATATATTTAATTAAAGACATCTAGTTAAATATATTTATTATGAGTAATAATATACCTTGGGTAGAAAAATATAGACCTACCGATTTTGATAGCATTATTTTAAATAATGAAAATAAAATATTATTTAATGAAATTTTAAATAAAAATATTTTTCCAAATATTCTTCTATATGGTCCTCCTGGAACAGGAAAAACTACTACTATTATCAATATAATAAATAAATATCAAAAAATAAATAATCAACAAGATAAAAGTTTAATTATCCATCTCAATGCATCTGACGATAGAGGCATTGATACAATTAGGAATAATATTAGTCAATTTGTAAATTCTACAAATCTATTTATTAAAGGTGTAAAATTTATAATATTAGATGAAGTAGATTATATGACAAAAAATGCACAACAAGCTCTTAAACAATTAATTAAGATAAATAATGAAAATATTAGATATTGTTTAATATGTAATTATATATCCAAAATTGATGAAACTCTTCTAGACGAATTCATAGTTATAAGATTTAATCAACTTCCTAATGATTTAATTTTTAAGTTTTTGAATAATATTAATATAAATGAAAAATTAAACATGTCAAAAGAAAGTATTATGAATGTTAAAGAGTATTATAATAGTGATATTAGAAGTATGATAAATTATATGCAAAATAATATTAATAATAATAAAATAGAAACTATTACTAATAAATTACATGAAAAAATATTTAAAATACATACTACAAAAACTTTGCTAGATTTTTGTGAAATTATTTATTCTACAAGTAAAAAATTATTAATTGATTATAGAATAATAGTAAAAAAATATATAGGTTACTTAATAGAATTTAAAATAGATATAATTAATGATAAAAATATAAGACCAGATTTACAATTTGTATATAATAATATAAATATTAATAATACTATAACATATTTATTCTATTTATTATCAAATAAATAATCCATATATGTTGTTGTAGTCTCATAATTACGCATACGGGTTTTCAATCTTACAGACCAATCGTCTGGTGGAGTAAATTTAGTAGGGTCAAAACAAATAGTATCTAATTTATATGTATTATCATTTTCAATCATATTTACTTTTTCTCCTAAAGTATCTATGTAGTCTATGTCATAATTTATTTTATTACTGGAACCACTTTTTTTTATTATATCTATTGGTTTTGAAGCAATTAAAACCTTTTTCACTATTTTATTTTCTTGTGAAAACATTTTTAAATATAGTTTAGAAAATAATTGAAATATTATATTTAAAGAATAATTATTAAAATATATATGTTAAATGGAGTAGAAGATGAATGGTTTCAATTTATAAATACTGGAGGTACTGATACTATAGATACAATTAAAGAAAGAATTAATAATAAAAAAACTGCTATTCCTAAATGTAGTGATATTTATATTTCTACAAAAACAAAGATATCTTATCTAAATAAAGTAATAGACTTAAATTATTTATATTGGTTACTACCTATTATAGAATATCACAATGATAGCGAAGGAATAATTAAAAAGCAGATGAAATTTCAGTGTACAACCAAAGAAGATGTAGATATATTAATAGAAAAAGCTAGTAAATATTATTATTATAAATCAGATATTCTTTGCTGTATTGATAATCCTAATGGTAAAATTAAATTTAAAGATACCAGAAAAATTAGTATTGGTATATGCCGAAAAGACATTTTAAATACTCGATGTAAAATTAAAAGTGCATTTTATAATTGTTTTGTAGTAGTTTTTAGAATTAAACAAGACGATAATTATAAAGAAATACATATAAAAATTTTTAATACTGGAAAATTAGAAATTCCAGGCATAAAAGATGATAAATTATTAAATATTGTTCTGGATAAATTAATCTATATTATTTCTAAAACTGAAAAATATACAGATATAAATTATATAAATGAAAGTACAGAAACTGTATTAATTAATAGTAATTTTAATTGTGGATATTTTATATCCAGAGAAAAATTATATGATATTCTAAGAAATAAATATAATATTAACTGTTGTTATGACCCATGCTCTTATCCTGGTATTCAATCTGATTTTTACTATAATATATGTGATGATAATTTTATACAAAATGGTTGTCAACCTATTACAAATCGGGAAGAATTTATAAAAATATCTTTTATGATATTTAGAACTGGTAGTGTATTAATGGTAGGTAAATGCAGTGAAGAAATTTTAAAAAATATCTATATATTTATTCGTAATGTACTTGAAATTGAATATTATAATATATGTATAGAACAGCACGAAGAAGATTTAAATAAGAATAAAAACAAACAAAAAAAACACAAAAAAAAAATTATATATATTAAATAATAAATTTATATATATTAAACAATATATTAAACGATAAATTTAATATTTAATTTCAAATATTATAATTTTTATTAATTAATATTTTTTTATAATAAGAATTTCTATAATTTTCTATTGTTAATTTATTATAAAATGTACCATTAAAATATGTTAAAAATATTATATAAAATAATATTATTTGATTTTCCTGATAAAAATATCCTTCTTTATATGCTATAAAAATAAATGATACATTAAATATAGATAAAGGTGTTCTTAAATATACATACATATAGCTATTTATATTTTTTTGTGTTAATGGAGTAATTATATCATGTTTCATCAATACTGAACTACCATATTCAATAATACCAGGTAATCCACAACCTGTAAATGATATTAAACGACTTATATTTGTTTTAAATAAATGCGTACAAGGTATAACCCCAGTAATTATAAATAATAAATGATGAAAATAGTCTAAAACTGATAAATTATTAAAAAATAAACAATGGTATAAATGTAATACTAAAATAAAATAATTATCTAGATTACTCGTTTTTTCTATTATCCCATTAAATAATTCGTTGAAATATATTTTAACATCTTCAAAAATTATATAAACTATTATTAAATTTATAATTGCATGTAATTGAAACCATCGGGCTTTATTAGATATCATACAACATAGTAAAATATCTAATGATGGTATAGTTATTATTGGCAGTATTAATTCTATATCGCCAGAGAATTTATTAAATATATTATAGCAATTCATTATATTTATTGGATATTTATTTATTTAAATTATTTTTATTTATTTAAATATAAATAATGATATTTATTTATACGTAAATGGGTAATACTAATAGTATTAATAGAATGAATTTTAAAGATATGAAATATGCTATATCTAACAATATGATTATAATTAGCACTCTTGAAATAAATAATCAACATTGTTTAATAAAAAATACTCTAACGCCCGAAGAAGAAATTGCTACAATTAATGATTTATTAAAAAATAATCCATCTAAAAAAATTATTATTTATGGTGAAAATAGTAGCGATAATACAATTATTAATAAATATACACAACTAAAAAAACTTGGAATAAAAAATATATATATTTATATTGGTGGCTTATTTGAATGGTTACTTTTACAAGATATATATGGCAATGAAGAATTTCCTACTACTAAAGAAATTATAGATATTTTAAAATATGAAGGAGATATATCTAATTCTCTCAGAACAAATTAATTATTTTGTAAAAATGACTTAAAATCGTTATATTCTCTACCTTCTTTCCACTCTTCTATCTTATCTCCTTTCACAATAAATATAGATGGATAACCTTTTAATTTATATTTATCTTTATCTTCATCAGTAATATTGCTAAATTCTACATCTTTACATCTATCCGGAAATTCTTGTTTTACTTTATTCCAATCTGGTAACATTTTTTTACAATGACCACACCAATTAGCATGGAATAACAGCAAATTAGATGAATTAGATGGGTTATTAGATAAAGCAAAACCTTCTAACATATATTGATGCGTATCTATATATGTAAAAATACTTATTAATATCAAGATTAATATTATTGTTAATAATTCAACAGTAAATACTCGTTTCATTATAACATATATTTATATAAAAAATTGATATTATATAGATATAATATTTATATAATTAAGTTGTAAAATATATATGATTATTTCCATAATAATTATTATTTTTATATTTACAGTTTTTATTATAATTACTAGATTAAAATTGCTATCTTTAAAAAAAAATAATATAGAAATCTACAATAAAATAGCTAAACTTCAATATAATAGATTAAATAATCCTCTTTATATTAATCAACATCCTTTTGTATTATTTACAAATAGCGTAATAGAAAACTCTTATACGGTTCTTGATAAAATTGTATAAATTATAAATATTATGAAAAATTTTTACATATATTACTGTTAATATGGTCTCTATATTTTTTGATTGCTACATTTGCTAAATGATCTGCTACCTTATTTTTTTCACGTTTAATATGACGAAATGTAAATGAATTAAAATTTATTAAATTTTCTATTACTTTATTATATAATTCTATTATATTTTCACTATTAATGCGATATATTCCATTAATTTGATTAATTGCTAATTGACTATCGCCCTGTACATTTATATCTTTTATACCTAATTCTACAACTCTTTCTATCCCTAATAATAATGCTGAGTATTCTGCATAATTATTTGTATTTTTCTCAGATACAAATTTACTATGTTTTTCCAATATCTCATCCTCTTTGTATATAACATATCCGGCTCCACATAAACCTGGATTTCCACGACATGCACCATCAAATTGAAGAGTATAAACCATATATAATATGATTTTTATTATTTATTTATATATCATTTTTTTTATTTATTATTTTTGTATATAAACATTTATATTTATAAATATAATCTATATAATGCAAATAATAAATATTAAAAAATATCATAAAAATTACAAAAATATATATAATCATGAATATTGGAATAGATTTATAGGAGATGAAGAATTTTGCCAAGATTTTTTAAAACAGACGTTTTCTTTCGAGAGACAACATTACTTTTTATTATTAGATGAAAATAATAAAAACCAGATCGAAGGCATTCTTGTTTATGAAAAAATTCCTGGGAAATCTATATATAAAATTATACTAATTGCTAAACGTGAAAAATCTGATATAAAAGGTGTTGGTAAAAAATTCATTCGCTTTTTACAAAGACGTATATCTAGATCTATATTAATACTTGTAGATGATTCTGGTATCCCCGATTACTACACTGAATTAGGGTTTTTTATATGTAATAACAGGTTAAAAAATTATCTAGAACCTACTAGTAAAACTTGTTATTACAAAATCATATAATTTATCGACTTCTTACGCGTCTTGTCATTGCTTGTGCTCTTGTTGTTCTAGGTGGTCGAATAACTGAATCTACTCTGCGTGTTGTCCTATTTCTTACTGAAGGCTGTGGTTCTATCCCTAATTGTGCTCCTCTATAATCATCTACTGCTATATTTCTAAAACCTTGTATAGCTACAATAGTATTTCTAATATTATTTATAGATGTTACTATTGTAATTGCTAAATTATTATAGCCTACACGATTAAACATAGTCTTTAAGGCTTCTGGATTACGTTTCAAACCTAATAACATTTTTGCTTGACGAATAGCTGTTTCAGCCATCGGTTTTACATTTAATAAATATCCCGGTGTTTTCCTATCATCAAACTCATATGTTGTATTGACACTATCTATAAAATGTTCAAATACAGTTAAGAACATTTCTAATTCATGGTTTGTTATTACATTTAATAATTTTTTACATTTAGCAAGGTTCATTTTTTTAAACTGATCTTGAATTTTTATTGCTGCTAACTCTCTAAATATTTTATCAGTCTCGTCTCTAGAGAGACCTACTTGAGATAATTGTCTTACGGAAACTTTTGTTGAGAGAAAACTATCTCTAGTTCCAGCTTTACGTTTTCCTCTATTTCTAGTTCTATCCCTTGTTCTTCTACTTTTAGGCATATATATTATATATATATGTTTAAAAAATATAAAAAAATATAAAAAAATATAAAAAAATAAAACACAGCCCCCTAATCTAACTACCGATTCTCGCTGTATCCCAAATAGTTAATATAAAGGTACGTAAAATAATTATCACATTCGCTATAAAAAAAGTAGATGCAAGGAATATGGAGATAAAGATGACGCAGATAATCTGGCAAATAAAATTGTCCTTTCATACGGTTTTAAAAATACAAACTTTTTTATAAAAGAAAGGTAAATTATAATTATAAAAAACTAATAGTTTTTAATCATATATCCAATAATTATAAAAATCTTTTTGTGTCCATCTGTTATAATTTAATCCGTCCAAAACATTTTGAAATGTTTCTATTCTAATTAATTCAGCTTTATATGTTTTCAATGGTTTAGATTTAATTATTGGGCGCTTAGATGCTTTTATCCAAAAAAAATTTCCAAATATATATATAGCATATGATTTATAAAATAATTCATCTAAATATTGATACGTAGATTTGTCTACTGTTGATAGATTTAATACGCTAAAAAGATCGAGATAATAGGCTAAATTTCTAATTATATCCTCATTTAAATTTGTAAACATATCTAATAATAATTAATATAAAATTATTATATAAATGGGAAATATTTGTGAAATTTTTAGTGCAAAAAACAGAAATGAATATGTTATTAATACTATACCTATTGCTACTCCAATGTTTGAAATAGATGGATCTGGAAATCATCAAAAATCCAGTGTACAATATGGAACACCGGTCGAAAGCCCCCTCCATGGACAATACAGATATCCACCGATACAATATGGACCAAACGGACAACCAGTTGTAATCGTACAACAGCCCGTGATGTATAATGACCCTGCTAGTAGTGCAATGACAGGATTTTTAGGTGGTATGCTGATAGGTGATATGTTAGATAATGATTGTTATTAAATATAATATTTTTACTATATAATATTATATTTTATGCAGTTTTTTGGTAAATATAAGAAAAAACACAGGACATTTTTTATATCACTTTTCGGATTACCAAAAATTAAGATTAACTATGTATATATTGAGATGGTTAATATTTTATATTTTAACAAAAACTAAAATATATATTTATAAAATATACAATAAATATTATTTAAACAAATAATATATATTTATCTAATGACATCATGCCCGAGCGGTTAAGGGGACAGACTTGAAATCTGTTGTGCATAGCACGCGTAGGTTCAAGTCCTACTGATGTCGTTCATTTTTCTTTTTTTGATGACGCCGTGGCCGAGCGGTTAAGGCGATGGACTGCTAATCCATTTCCCACTGGGATCGCGAGTTCGAATCTCGTCGGCGTCGTTTTTCTGCCCGACTAGCTTAGTGGTAGAGCGTTGCACTTGTAATGCAAAGGTCGGTGGTTCGAATCCGCCGTCGGGCTTATGGCAGATTAGTTTAATGGCAAAGCACCCACATAGTCAGTGGGAGATATAGGTTCGATTCCTTTATCTGCCTTAACATTTTTATAATTTATTTAAATATTTAAATAAATTATAAATATTTAAATAAATTATAAATATGCGAAAATTGTTACACTTAATTGCACTTCTATTCACAAGGTATCGTAATATATCACCCGTAGCACGTGAATTGCGCCTTACTGCATGGCAAAAACGATTTTTCATGTAAAATGTAAGAATATAAAGAAAACTTATATTCTACTATATTATAAAGTAATGGAAACAAATTATGTTGAAGACATTATGATAGTTCAAGATATAGATAGATATATTGTTATGGATGAAGAAACATATAAATGGATTTTAGCAAATATTAACTGCAATTATTTAATGATACTTTTTACATTGTCATGTGTTTGTACTCTTGTTTGTTCTTATAAAAAACCTAAAAATGATTATGTTCTGATACAAGATGCAAAACCTGTACATGGCGCAATTGTAGAAGAAACTATTAACAAAGTTTAAATAAAAATTCCTATGCTTGTAATAGAATTTATAGGTTGTTCTATATAATATTTAGATCTCTCACAAAAATTATTTTTACTCATATATATACTGTTAAAAATAATTCTACTATCATCATTCACTTTTTTTCTGCATCTTTGTTATTTTACTAAGTTCTCTATTTGCTAAAGCATCGCACTCATACATAGAATCGCTATAAGACATCTGTTGTGGTGGTGTTTTCTGAGTAAATGATGAAGGCCCTTTTAATGCGCCTACTATTCCTAATTCTCTTGCTACTTTCAAATAGCGTATGGCATCTATTACTACTCCAGCACTATTAGGGGAATCAATGACAGATAATTGAGCATCTAGTGTAACAGGTGCTCCCATAAATCCTTCTAATTCTAGATGAATATTTGCCACTTTGTTATCTCCGTAATATTTAATATATTCAGATGGTCCTGCATGAAAAAAACAATCATTTTGATTTAAATTATTTAAATCATGTTGTGAACGAATAACATTTTCTTTAGATTTTTTTTTGAATAATAGTCGTTCTTGATTTGTCATATTTAAAAAATCAGTATTTCCTCCAACATTTCTTTGTATATGTGCTTTTACATGATGTCCTCTAGTTATTGCTAATTCTTGTAACATCTGAGACAAAATACTTGCGCCAAATTGCGATTTCATATCATCTCCAACAATAGGAATGCCTGTTTCTATAAAACGTTTCTCCCAACTAGGGTCAGACGCAATAAATACAGGAATACAATTTAACAAACTAATTTTTGTACGTAGACACAATTCTGCGTAATATTCTGTCGCTTTTTGTGAACCAACTGGTAAATAATTTATTAATATATCTACACCATTGTCTAGTAAATATTTTTCAACATCACATTCTTCTTCATCGCTTACTATAAAAAAATCTTCTTTATCGTTTAAATTATCTATATTTGCTACTCCATCTAATAATGGTCCTCTTACTACAATGGGTCCTTCAGTAACATCATTACAATAGACAGGTGTACAATTAGGTTTTGAAAAAATAGCCTCTTTTAAAGTTTTTCCTACTTTTCGAGTATCAATATCAATTGCAGCTACAACTTCAATATTTTTACATGTATATCCACCGATATTTTCTCTCATAATACCAAACGCCGATTTTTTTTCTTTGTAATAGTGTATACCTTGATATAATGAACTTGCACAATTTCCTACCCCCAAAATAGCAATTTTTATAGATTCCATTTAATAATAAATATATAATTTATTTTTAAATTATTTATAATTTTAAAACTTATGTGTTTTATTTTTTTTTGGTGCTAGTGATTTTAGTGTATTTACATGTTTATCCCCTTTTTTTATAAAAAAACGTCTTGTTTCTTCATTGAATATTAGATTAGGTATAGACTCTATAATTCCAATTTCTCTATTATATATAACATCTTTTATTTTAGATATATATTTACGCTCTAATATGTAGAGTAAATATTGATTTAAATGTTTTTCTTCTTCTGATGTTAACAAAAATTTTTTTACTAAGATTTTGGCGTAGTTATTTAATTTAATTATCTTATCTGTTTTATCTAATTTATTCCACATATCTAATTTATTTAATTGGCTTTCTTTTTCTAATAATTCTTCTAGTATTGTAACATTCATACTTTCAGCCTTTGGTTTCAAATTATTTCCATACATAAGAACATTTTTGTATTCTAAATTTTTTAGTTCATGACAATCTTTATTTTTATTAACTTTAGTATCTATATTTTCTGAAGTTATACATATATTTTCTAACGTATTTATAATATTATTAGATATTTCCATATATATATAATTGTAAAGTTAGATTTAACTTATTATAATATATTATTTATATTATAATGAAAAAAATTACTGATAGACCTGGCAGATATTTTGCAATATTAATTTTTTCGCCTTTATTAATTTATTGTGGTATAACAGTTAGGGAAAATCATATTAATATAAGTAATATACTAATATTTTTAGCAATTTTATTATTTGTTTATGAAATGTTTTGGATTTGTTGCAAAGATAATGTATCTTTAGATAGTATAAATATAAATGAAAAGTGTGAAACTTAAAAAGTCATTACCAGAAAGAAAAAAAACTACTATAGATATAAGTAATTGTAGTAATATTGAAAATATTATTAGTGACAATATATCACAATTACATCTTATAAATAAATTATATCTAGATATATCATTTGGCGAAAAACATATCCTTATTAATGAAATAAAATCCAAGATTACCGGATATCGTCAACAAGATATAGATAAACAAATATATAATCCTGAGACATTAATTACTTTTGAAGAAATAACAGAAAAACTCTTATCAAGCAAATTAAAATGTGAATATTGCAAATGTAACATGAAGTTGTTCTATAAAAATCAACGAGAACCTACGCAATGGACTCTAGACAGAATAAATAATAATATTGAACATAGCAACTATAATACAGTTACTAGTTGTCTTAAATGTAATTTGGAAAGAAGACGACGAAATATGAAAGATTTTAAATTTACGAAACAACTGTCTATAATAAAAAAATAATAAGAACTAATAAAATAAATAAAAAATTATTTATTTTATTAGATGTTCTTTTTTTTATAGCTTTTTTATTTTTAGATTTTATATTTTTTTAAATTAACTTTTTCTACTACCACCACGATGGCTAATACGTATCTTTTTATTTAGGTTCAGGGGACCATTTTTCATCAACATTTAATAAGAGTATTAGTATATTTTTTATGGTTTCTTTATTTGCCTCTGTATAATCTTCAGAAAAATTTATTTTAAACTTACCTAAATTTAGTTCCGAAGATTCATAAATATTTCTCCAAGTTAATCTAGGAAAGTATATAGATTCAAAATCTGCGCGATTTTCTGGATTAAAGGTTTCTTTTAATGTTTCTTTATATTCATCTTTAAAAATTTCTTTAATGGGGCGTCTGCTGAGTTTCCTGCGGCGGAAATTATTATGTGCATTCCAGTCATAATAAAACCTTTTTTCGGTCCGTTTTAATTCATCTATTAAACAAAAATGTCTAAAATAAAAAATTTGATGGATAAAATTTAAGATGAAAAACTTATTTGTATAGGTATTAGTGTATATATGTTTGTCCAATTTATCATTCTCCGCCTCTTCCAAATCATCGGATGTCCGATAGCAATATGTAAAAAGACCACTATTATTAAGAACAGGATTGGAAGTCAGCTCATTTTCTTCATAAAATTGTTTAGAAAAAAATATCCCACCAATATCACCTAAATATATCTTTAGGTTTTCAAATGATTCACTTTTATAAATGTCATGCGTATTTGGGTGGGAATATAATATATTTTCAGCTTTTAAATCAGTATAAAAAATACCGTTTTCAAATAAGTTTAATATATTATTTATAACATCGGTGTAAATATATTTACACATCATTAGCATTAAAGACTTGTAGTTTCTTCGTATATCATCTATGGATCGCAATTCCCCAAAATCAATTAAATCACCGTTTTTAGCATGTAAAATAATTACATTTTTGCAATTTTTGGGAATATAATTAGGTACTATAGAATAAGTTTGTTCAGGATGTTTTTTTAAAAAATGTGTTAAAAGCTTACTAATATAATATTCTTCGTCGACTGGCGGCGGCGGCGGTGGCGGCGCGTCAGGACCTTTTTTTTTAGGTTTTTCTTCATAAAAAAGTTTTAAAGCTAATGGTTCTTGATTACTATTATTAACTTGGGTCCATTTATGAATTACTCCAAAAGCTCCTTTTTCTAACACCTCCCAGAATTGGTACTCTTTGTCATTAAAAATTAATTTGGTTATTTCTCCTTTCCTGCACGTTATACAATATTGTTTTGATGTTTTATCACAATCATCTATTAAGTTTAAATTATCAATAGCTTCTGTAGTTATTTTTTGAGAAGATACAGATGTTATTGGAGTACCAATTTTAATAATATTTAAAAAATTTTCTATTTGTGTATCATCTTTTTTACCTGGTATATAGTCAGATATTTCTTTTAAATCTATATTTTCACTAAACTTTCGTAAAAATGCATTAAAACTATCTTCATTAATTTGTTCAATATCAAGTTTTTCAGCTAAATTTTTAGTTAAACTTTCATCAGGTCTAACTGTATCGTCTAAATATATTTTTATATCTTTTGGTGTACCTTTAAAGATAATATATTTTTTTTTTTTCTATATTTACAGATAATTTATAACTATTTGCTATAAAACTTCCTTTTGTTAGGTTATCTTTATCTATAAAATAATCTATTAAAATATAAAAGTGATTAAGTTCTGGGTTTTTAGCTACTACATAAAATTTAAAATATCTTCTTTTAATCCTATCCATTCCGAACCACGCCGACCCAACACGAGTTTCCTTAGTACCATATCCCTCAAGGAATAAATTATTTTCTAGGCCCCCCCCTCTTACAAAAGGGCCGCCTCCCTTAAATTTATTTTTGGATTTTGTTTTTTTTTTACAAAATTTATTAATTTTTCTAGGTATTTTCACTTTACGTTTAGTTAATTTTCTGTCTAAATTTTTATTAGTTGAACCTTTTTTTTGAGATATTTTTCTTAATACTTTTTTTCTATTATTTTTCCGACTAACATATGATTTAGATAATTTAGTCTTAAAACGACGCGTTCGATTTGACAGTATGGTTTGTGATTTCATTATAATATATATATAAATAATTACAAAATTATTTAATTACTATATTTTTTTTCATTGAAAATAATATTATATAATTTCGTCTATATCTTCTTCACTATCTTCGTTACTTAAGAATTGAAACCCTAGCCAATGACTATCTTCCATCCAGTCTACATATTCTAATATTCCCCATTGATTAATATAAAATTTGTAATTTGTTTTATCTATAATAATATCTACTATTTCTTCTGGTAATTCAGATAGATGTTGTTTAATTTTTGTTTTAAAATAGTTATATTGATCCTCGGTAAATAATGTTAATAGTGTATCTGGTTGGATTATTTTTCTGCTAAATTGACATAAGCTCTTTCTTTGAGCCATTCTAACAACTATTGTATCTGACATAATAATAATAAATAAATTATTTTTATGTCATATTATTTT
>MDTG01383750.1_pt1 | contig 15796 bp, 17 predicted proteins | sample 811421 | NCBI WGS metagenome assembly MDTG01 (sample SAMN05326645, study PRJNA326480) | marine metagenome | isolation source: seawater | place: Pacific Ocean: South East | collected 2011 | reverse complement strand
TTTTAAAGAAGCGTATCTTTTGAAAAAACTTATTATATTTGGATGAATTTGAATTTGGTATTTTAGAACCAAACATCTCTATTGAGGGAGCAAAAAGACTCTTATTGTTATTAAAACTAGAATTCAGATAATTATCAACATATGTTGTCCAACTATTGTCTAGAATATCGTCATCATTGAGAATAGTAATCCAGTCAGAAGTGGCTATATTTAGCAAAAAGTTCCAATTTTTATACATGCCTATATTATTTTTTTGTTCAATTACATTAACTTTAAATGTTGAAACCTTAAAATTTTTTATTATATATTCTTTAACTTCATCGTTTAATTCTGAGTTAGCTGAAATTATAATTTCAATACTTAAATTTGTGATTTTAAGATCTAGTATCGATTTTAAGCACCTAATTAAAGGCTTAACCCTTTTATAAGTTGGTATACATATCGAAATATCTGTTGATAGCTCTTTATTTAAAATCATTATAGTTTTAAACATTCTAATTATTTTGATTGTAAAAATTATATGTTGATAATAACCCATCATTTATTGAGGTATTGGAATTCCATCCTAATATCTCATTGGCTAATTTGTTTGATGATCTTTTTACAGGAATTTTCGTATTATTCCTGAACTTTGGATTTATTTTTGACCTTGATATTGATTTAAGTATTTTGATAATCTCATTCAATGTATAAAATTGACCAGAGCATATATTTATTAGGCTTGGCAACTCAAAACCTTCATCAATTTTTTGAATTGCTTTTTTATAGGCTAAGGCAATGTCTTCAACATATGTGAAGTCACAGTTTATATGAGGATTTTCGATCTCAAAATCTATATTTTTTAAAAAAGCCTTAGTAATAAATGGTATTACCTTTTGGTTATCATCAGGACCATAAGGCGAAAAAAGCCTCAATGTTACTGAATTAATTTCATCACATGATGAATCTAAATATTGTTGAAATTTAACTTTAGTTTTTGCATAAAAGTTATAGGGCTTGATATTTGATTGTTCTGTTACAAAACTTTCATTATCATCAACTTCAAAAAAAGTTCCAGTATTAATAAAGCCTCTTGCTTTATATTTCACTGAAAGATCAAGAATTTTGGAAGGTTTACTAATATTATCGTCGGTCAGAGACTTATGATCATTCGGTTCGTCAAATTTGATGTAATTAGTTCCTAGATGAAGAACGAAATCAATATTATTTATTTTAAATATTTTTTCAAGGTCTTTAAAAAAGAAAATTTTTACTCTTTCAGTATCAAGAAAATTATTTATTCTTTTCACATTGGATTCTTCCCTTATCAGAAGAAAAAAATAATTATTTTTATTTTTAAGAAGCTCTCTAAAAACTGAACTTCCAATAAAACCAGTTGAACCAGTTATTAATATGTTAGTTTTAGCTTCCATTTTTCCAGTCTATGAAGTCGGTAATTAACTCAAAAGGCCATTTCCAAAAATTATAACAAGACTGAACAACTGCATAAATAACTACAAGACCTATTATTTCATATTGAGAAACAAAAAATATATTTAGAATTAAAACAGATATTCCTGAAAGTAATGCCGCCTCCATAAAAGGTATGTAGTTCTTTGAAGTCAAATAAACTGCTGAAAAGCTAGTGGTATACTCAAAGAAATAAATAATAGTTATTAATATTAAAATCTCTTTACTCAGAAAGTTGAAATTGAATCCTAAGGGCTCCGAATATTCTTGAAATATAAATATTGATCCTGCTCCAAAAAGGAAAATAAGTAATCCATAAAAATATAAGGTTGCGACCATTCTCTTGATTTCTTTTTTATTATTATTTGCTTGAAGGGTACAGATTTTGTCATATAACAAATTTAATGGTTCGGTAGCAACCATTGCCAGTACTGTAAAAGAAGTTATCGTAAATGTATATTTGGTGACTAATTCAACTGCAAGAGCACCATTTGCTACTATAATACTCCCGCGTGATAACAAAAATGAGCCAATATTTACAGCGCCCATCTTTAATGAGTTTTTTCTTAAAGACTTAAAAATTGACCATGAGAAATTTTTTATTTGAAAAAAGTTTTCTGCTTTTAAACTTAAGTTTGGAACTAAAATTATAAAGTTTAAAAGTCTCATTAAAATCACATGGAGAAGGAAAATAAACGATAAGAAAACAATGCCTTCACCATTTACTAATCCAAAAATAGAAATAATTATAAAGGCAAGTTTAGCCACAATTAAACATAAGTTATTTTGATTGATTTTTCCGATTCCATGAAGGGTTGCGCTCAAAAAGCTAAAAGTAAGATGAAGGCAGCTTGCTAATATAAAAAATAACCATGAGCCCTGTATGACGGGCATTTGTATAGACTTAACATCAAGTAAATTGAGATAAATACTTCCAAAAAGAGAAAGAATTATAAAAGCTGAAATTCCTAGAAAAATATACAAAATTGATACGGTAACAATTAATGAATTAAGCTCAGAATTATTCATTACTTGAAGGTCTTTTGGAATATCATCTACTACCAAACCAATACCCTCCTCTGGCAGATCTTTCTTTCCAGTTGTTAGGTAGGAAACGAATCTCAAGACACTGTTATAAAAACCTGCTTCAAATAATCCAGTAATTCCGCCAATGCTAAAAAATAGAAGCCACAGACCAACGGCCTCCTCTCCAAGATTTATGCCTATAAAAGGAATTATTAATAAAACTGAAGAAATATTTAAAAACTTTGCAAACAGTCCAATAAAACCTCTTTTTATTATCATTTTTTTTAGAAGTATTTTTTTGTTACTTCATTTAAAAAAGGCAAAGATCTATCTTTTTCAGATAAAATTGGTTCTTTAATTGGCCAATCGATATTAATCTCAGGATCATTCCAGTTTAGGCCAATATCTAAATTTGGATCAAAAAATTCTGTACATTTGTAAACAAAATTAGCAGTATCTGAAATTACACAAAACCCATGAGCATATCCAGGAGGAATCCAAAGCTGTTTTCCATTATCTGAAGTTAAATTTACTCCTATCCATTTCTTAAAATATTTAGACTTTGGATTGACATCAGCCACCACATCAAAAATATTTCCATTTATTACAGAGACAAGCTTTCCTTGTGGTTTTTCTAATTGAAAATGCATGCCCCTTAATACATTTTTATATGAAAATGAATGGTTGTCTTGTACAAATTTTAAATTTATTCCTGGAATATTGTGATCCAGATATCTTTCTTGGTGATATGTCTCTAAAAAAAACCCCCTATTATCTTTATATTTATTTGTATTAACTATAAGAACGCCAGGGAGATTTGTTTTTTCAATATTCATATTAGTCTTCTAAAATTGACTTTAAATAAAGCCCATAGCTACTTTTTTCTAATTTATTTGAAAGAGCTAAAAGTTTCTCATCATCTATGTAGCCTAATTCCCATGCGATTTCTTCTGGAGAAGATATTTTCAACCCTTGTCTTTTTTCTATGACTTCAATCAATTGTCCTGCCTCTAAAAGAGAGCTGGGAGTTCCAGCATCTAGCCAAGCAGTTCCTCTTCCTAAAATATTTACATGAAGATTATTTTTTTTGAGGTAGTGACTGTTTACGTCTGTTATTTCATATTCCCCTCTCGCTGAAGGTTTTAAATCTTTTACGATGTCTATAACAGTATTATCATAAAAATACATACCAGGAATTACATAATTTGATTTTGGTGAAGAAGGTTTCTCTTCAATTGATACTGCTTGATTTTTTTTATTAAACTCCACAACTCCATAATCTTGTGGGTTTGATACCTTGTATGCAAATATTGATGCTCCTGACTCTCTTTTTGAGACTTTTTGTAAGTCTATTTGCAAAGATTGTCCAAAAAATATATTGTCTCCAAGAATTAGTGCACTATTGTCCGTTCCAATAAAATTTTTACCTATTACAAATGCTTGAGCAATCCCATTAGGTTCTTTTTGAACTTGGTAGGAAAAATTTAGTCCCCATTGAGAACCATCTTTAAGTAATTTTTCTAGGTTTGGTAAATCATGAGGTGTTGAGATAATCAAGATATCATTAATGCCTGCCTGCATAAGAGTGGACAAAGGATAATAAATCATAGGTTTATCATATACAGGCAATAGTTGCTTGCTTACTGATATTGTCATTGGATGCAATCTAGTACCCGAACCTCCAGCCAGAATAATGCCTTTTCTTTTGTTATTATTCATAATAATTTTTATCTAAGATGTTTTTTTAACCCAATCAGAATTATTTAGATACCATTCTATAGTTTTTTTAATACCTGATTCAAAATTTTCTTTTGGCTCCCAAAGCAAGTCCTTTTGTATCAATGAGGAATCTATTGCATATCTTTTATCATGTCCAAGCCTATCATTTGTATATTTGATCAAACTATTTAAATTTAATTTTTTATCTTCTTTATTAAATTTGCTTTCAATGATCTTACAAATAACCTTAGCTACATCATTATTTGACATTTCATTATTTCCGCCAATATTATAAGTTTTGCCTATTTCTGCATTAGTTAGCACGCAATACAATGCTCTTACATGGTCATCAACATATAACCAGTCTCTGATATTAGTTCCATCGCCATATATGGGTATTTCCTTGCCAGAAATAGCGTTAGTTATTATCATTGGAATAAGTTTTTCTTTATTTTGATATGGTCCATAATTATTAGAGCAATTTGTAATTAGGGTCGGCAAGCCATAAGTTCTATTCCAAACTCGTACAAAATGATCAGAAGATGCTTTTGATGCAGAATAAGGTGAGCTTGGGTCATAAGCTGTTGTTTCTTTAAAAAATCCGTTTTTTCCTAAGCTGCCGTATACTTCATCTGTTGATATATGATGAAATCTAAAACTTTTTTTCTTAATGGTTTCTAAACTATCCCAGTATTGATGAGATATCTTAAGAAGATTTAGAGTACCTATTATGTTTGTTTGAATAAACTCATCAGAGGAGAATATGGATCTATCTACATGAGACTCAGCAGCAAGATGCATTATTACATCAGGATTAAAATTTATAAAAATATCTTTAACTTTATCTTCGTTATTAATACTTGAGTTTGAAAACCCAAATCTTTTATTGGAAATTACTTTTTCAAGAGAAATTAAATTTCCAGCATATGTCAAATTATCTATGACATGAACATTATTTTCAGTTGATTCAATTAGATAATTACAAAGGTTCGAACCTATAAATCCAGCCCCTCCTGTAACAAGGATATTCATTTCTTATATATTTTCATTAAGGGTTATATTTAAAATACGCTCTAGTTAGGCTATAAAATATTCCTATAAATAGCCCCATGATAATGCTAAGAAAAATCATAACTTTCTTTGATAGGCTATCAGGAAATTCAGGAACATAAGGCCTATCTAAATACTCAACAATATAATCATCTTTTGTTTTAGATAACATTTGAGTTTGGATCTGATTTTCAATCAAACTGGATATCGTAGCTCTTACCTCTTTTAAAGAAGTATCTACAAGAGCATTTTTATAATAATCGAGAGCGATCCTTGTTTTTTCATAATCATTTTCTTTTGTAATTTGATTTATTTGATTTACTATTTCAGAGAGCATCCTTTCAGCGAAAACAGGCGAAATGTGTTTAATGGTCATATTAATATATTTAGTGTCGCCTTGTTTTCTAATCCAAAGCATTTGGTTGTGGAAATATTCATATGCCTGTTCTTTAGTTGGTTTATTTTTAATCCATTCTCCTGTTTTAAAATTATAATTCTCTTCTTTATATATTAGTTTTTGTTTGTCTTTATCATAGCTTTGAGCTGCAAACATTGAAGGAAGAATGTCCTCATTTTCTAAAAGCTTGTAAAAAAAATCTCTTGAATTTATTCTTGCTACAACAAAATCAGATTGATCAGCTCCACCAGCAATATTTACACCAGCTAAGGAAGCAAGCCCTGAATATTGACCACCTATTCCATTAGATGATTTTGATTGAAGGTTTTGAGATATAACTAGCTGAGTACTTGATTTATAAATGTCTTGGCTCTGAAAAATAAAAAATGAAGTAAATAAAGTAAATAACAAACCAATACTTAAGACTAATTTCCAGTCTTTAATTATAATTTTGAAAATTTCTTTCAAATTCATAGAATCTTCTTTTATGTTATCGTTTTCAATGTTTTCTTTAATCATTTTAACTCCTCTTATGGTACCCGGAGCCGGACTTGAACCGGCACGCCATTTCTGGCGAGGGATTTTAAGTCCCTTGTGTCTACCAATTCCACCACCCGGGCATTGGAATGATAATTATACTTATTTGGTAATGATTTGTATAAAGTATGAATTAAATTTCTTTTTGTCTAAAAAAGGTTTAAAGGCATTATTTGATCTAACGCATTAAACGACATATCTCTATTTGAGATCAGTGGTTTTATACATGGCCATTTAAAACCAAAAGAATCCCATCTTATGCCTGAGTCATTATTTGGAGAATGCTCTTTATTGACCAAATATACCATTCTCGTATCGTTTTCTAGGGAAAGAAAGCCGTGTGCAAAACCTTCAGGGATATAAAGAGCTTTGTTGTCTTTATAAGAAATCTCTTCAACATGATATTTTCCAAAGCTATCTGAATCTTTTCTTAGGTCAACCACGACATCTAAAATTGATCCCTTCATTGGAAATATAATTTTAGAGTGCTCATGGGGTGGAGTTTGAAAGTGCATCCCTCTGATGACATCTTTTTTTGATTCTGAATAAAATAATTCACGTAATTCAAAATCTATGCCATGAGAATTAAACTTATCTTTATGAAAATTTTTAACAAAAGAGCCTCTTTCATCATTTGCAAAAAAAGAATTAATTAAAAATAATCCAGCGAAAGGTAATTCTTTAATTTCCATTTTTTGGCATATATTTTTGAATGTACTTAGTAGATAAATCAATCATATTATTTTCAGTTCCATATGATTTATACCAAAGAACAAGATCTTTTATAGTTGTCTCAATATCTTTTTGTGGAGTCCAATTCAGTTGATTTCTTGATTTAGAACTATCAAGTTTTAGTATGCCAGCCTCATGAGGATCGTTATTATTTTCAAAAATCCACTCAGATTTATTTCCCCAATATTTGCAAATAAGATCCATTATGAACGAAACAGGCTGTTCAGATTTAAAGTCAGGGCCAAAATTCCAACTATCAGAAAATTTTTGTTTATTTTCCCATTGTTTTTCAGCCAATTTTAAATAACCTGATATTGGATCTAAAACATCTTGCCATGGCCTTATTGCATTTGGGAATCTTATAGAAACTGGTTTTTTTGATATGAATGATTTTATTGAATCTGGAATTAATCTATCACTAGACCAATCACCTCCACCAATTACGTTACCAGCTCTAACTGATGAAACGCTAGCAGATGAATCGCAAAAGAAAAATGACCTTCTATACGAAGAGGTTATTATTTCAGCACAGCCTTTGCTTGCAGAATAAGGATCATATCCTCCCATTGGTTCATCTTCTTTATATGGGTCATCTTTTTCAAAATTTTCATAGCATTTGTCACTTGTAATTACCACTATGACCCTAGTCGATTCAGATTCCTTTAAGCTTTCAAGTAAATTAGCTGTACCAAGAACATTTGTATTAATTGTATGTAACGGATTCTTATAAGATTCTCTTACAAGAGGTTGTGCTGCCATATGAAAAATTATTTCAGGCTCATAAGAAGAAATTGTTCTGCTTAAAAACTCATAGTCATTTATATCTCCAAACACCTGATGTGTTTCTTTATCTAAACAAAGGGATTTATACAATATATTCTTTTCAGTTAGTGGAAGAGAATACCCACAAACTTCAGCACCCAAATATGTGAGCCAAAAGTTCATCCATGAGCCTTTAAAGCCTGTATTGCCAGTAATTAAAACTTTTTTATTATTCCAGAATGAAGGATTGACAGTATTTAATCCCATAGTTTCCATGGAGCCTTCTTATCAGTCCATAATCCTTCAAGCAGTCTTTTCTCACGCAAAGTATCCATAGGTTGCCAAAAACCATCATGAGAAAAAGCCATTAATTGATTATCTTTTGTGAGATTTGATAATGGCTCTTGTTCCCAGATTGACATATCACCTTGAATATAACTAAATATTTTAGGGGACAATACAAAAAAACCTCCATTAATTCTTGAGTTGTCTCCTTTTGGTTTTTCCATAAAAGCATTGACTTTGTTATCACTCGATATATCTAATGCCCCAAATCTTCCAGGGGGTCTTACAGCAGTAAGTGTTGCGAGCTTTCCATGATTTTTATGGAATTCGATTAAAGATTTTATATTTACATCCGAGAGCCCATCACCATATGTTAAACAAAAAGAGTCTTCATTTTTTAGATATTGTTCAAGCCTTTTAATTCTTCCTCCAGTCATTGAATCAATTCCTGTATCAACTAGAGTAATTTTCCATGGCTCAGATCTATTGATATGAACATTTGTCTGATTTTTTGCTAAGTCTACTGTTATGTCTGATGAATGAAGTCCGTAATTTGAGAAATACTCTTTAATCATATATCCCTTGTAGCCACAGCAGATAATAAACTCATTAATACCGAAATGAGAATAAATTTTCATTATGTGCCACAAAATTGGCATTCCTCCAATTTCAATCATAGGTTTTGGCTTTAGATTTGTTTCTTCACTTAATCTTGTTCCAAGTCCACCAGCTAGAATTACGCCTATCATTTTTTCTCCAAAAAATAATTAAATCTAATCTTGATTTGTATCAAAATTAATATTTTGTTCTTTTTCTCTTTCTGTTGTCTTATTATAACTCTTTCTTATTGTATTATTTTTTGAAATAACATATTTAAGAATATCCATCGACTTTTCTTTTTTAACAGAAAAGTCATACAAAGCATTTATATCTTTTGGAAAACAAGCGCCACCAAAACCCTTCATGCCATCATGACCTGGAACTTCCATATGACTTGAACCAATTCGAGGATCCATTTGAAGAATTTTAATAAAATTATCCCATCCTACATCATGATTAAGGCTTGAAAAAACTTCAAATAATTCATTAAAGAAGACTACTTTTGAGGCTAAATAAGAATTTATTGTATATTTTACAAGGGATGCAGTTAATAAATCTGTCTTAATATAGTCATTAGTTTTACAATTTGTAAAACACTTATAAAATTCTGAAAGCTCATTTGAGTAATTATCATTAGTGCTGCCAAAAAGAATAAATTTTGCATTTATAAAATCATTATTTGCAAAAGATTCTCTTAGAAATTCTGGGTTATAAACAAGTTTTATATTTTTTTTTGACAACTCATTTAGATAATCTGGAAGTACTGTGCTTTTGATTACTATTTTTGTATTTTTAAGCTTTTCTTCCAATTCATCTATTACTTTTTTTAATATCTTTATATTTTGAGTGCCATCATCATTCATTGGAGTTGGAACGCATACAAAAACTATATTTGGTGATAGTGGAACCAAATCATCTATATTTGTTTTTAGATTTGGGTCAATAATTTTATAGTTTACTTTATTATTGAATGAGCTTTTTAATGCCTTTCCAACAAAACCAAAGCCAATGATACCAACATTCATATGGAGGCTGAAGCCGGAATCGAACCGGCGTAAACGGCTTTGCAGGCCGCTGCATAACCACTCTGCCATCCAGCCAATTTGTGCAAAAAATTAAATTTCAAACTAAGAATATTGATATACAAATTCATCGATAGTTTTATGGAATCTTTCAAACATCTCATCAGATAATCCATGATGAAGCGGCAATAATACACCTCTTTCCATGACGGCATCAGCATTAGGATAACCATTATCTATTACTCGTTTCTCGATATTTTTAGTCATTGGCTGTCTTAAAACATTGCCAGTAAATACCACTCTTGTTTGAATATTTCTTTCCTCTAGATATATCTGAAACTCTTTTCTACTAAATGGAGCGTCTTTTTTTATTAATATTGGGAATGCTAACCAGGCCGTATCAAACTCAGATGACATCTCAGGATTAGAAAAGAACTCAGCATGTTTATTAAAGAATTGGCACTGTCTTTCAAAATTACCTTGCCTTGTTTTTATGTTTTGTTCTAATTTCTGTAATTGGACCAAGCCAAAAGATGCTCCAAGCTCATTTCCCTCAAGGTTATAGCCTACAGTTTCAAAAACAAACTTTGCATCATACTCAACGCCATCAAGCCTGACATTAAACCTATTTTCAATTGATTCGCTTCTTTCATCAAACAATGACGAACTTCTTCCCCATGACCTTAAAAGCTTGGCTTTTTCCATAACCTTGTCATCATTTATAGCTAATGCACCTCCATTGCCTGCGCAATTTATAATATGTGAGCCGTAAAAACTTGTTATTGACATATCTGAATAAAAGCCTGAGGATTTTCCATTTATAGTTGCTCCAAGTGTGTCTGCAGAGTCTTCGATAACAATTAAGTTATATTTATCAGCAATTCTTCTAATTTCAGGCCAATTGCAAAGATTTCCCATTAAATTTGGAGCTAATATAGCAACTGTTTTATCAGATATAAGTTCTTCTATTTGCGAACAATCAATGTTGTATGTAAGAGGCTCAACATCTGTAAAGACTGGAATCAAATCATTTTTAATTAGGCATCCAATTGATGTCGAGAATGTCAATGCAGGTGTGATTACTTCTCCACCCTTTGGAAAATTAAAGGATTCTATTCCTATATATAAAGCCGAGGAACCTGAATTGACATATAAACAATGTTTTTTTGAGAATAGCTCTGCAATCTGTGTTTCAAATTTTCTTGAGTAATTACCCATTTGTGTTGATTCACCAAGACATTTAACAACTGCATCAATTTCTTCTTGTCCATAGACTGTCTTCGCATATGATATCTGATTTTCTTCCATTTTATTCCTGAGTTAAAGGCATGATTATATACAATTATCTAAAAAAATGATAAATAAACATCTTAACAATTACGATTAATTTCTTAAGGAATTGATTGAATATATGAGACCAGTATAGATAGTTATCAAAGTTGAAGCTAATAAGAATATATCTGATACGATCACTAAAAGCATGCTATTAAAAAATATTGCAATTAGATACATGCTAATTGTTGTTAATTGAATTGAGGTCTTTATTTTGGCAAGAAAAGTTACTTTTGTAGCATCACTTCTTCCAGTTCTGGAATTAAAATCTCTTAAGGCGCCAACCCATATTTCTCTTGAGATAATTAGCGAACACATAAACCCCATATAAAAACTTCCAAAATTTAAAGACAAAGCCACAAAGACAAAGACAATCAGTATTTTGTCTGCAATTGGGTCTAATATTTCTCCAATTTTTGAAACAGCATTATATTTTCTTGCTAAGTATCCATCAAAGTAATCACTAATGCCTGCTAAAAAAAACAAGATTAAAGCTAAAAGATTTCCTTTAGGTGAAATTATTAATAAAAAAATTATTGGGGCAAACAGAATTCTAGAAAATGTAAGTATATTAATAAGATTTTTTATATTCATAAAGAGAGCTTGATTTTTTTTGCCATTTTCTCATTAATACCGTTTATAGTCATTAATTCTTTTATATGCGAAGATCTAATATCATTAATATTTTTAAATTTCTTAATTAATCTTTTTTTTAAAACTTCTCCGATTCCTTTTATATTATCTAACTCTGAATGAGTAATAGATTTCCTTTTCTTTTTTCTTTGAGCTTCAAGTGCAAATCTATGTGATTCATTTCGTATTTCCTGCAAAAGTAAAAAAGCTTTTGAATGCTTATCCAATTCAACCACACCATTTCTTCCAATAATAGTTTCAGTCGCTCTAACTCTTCTTGAACCTTTAACAATTGAGATCAATTCTAAGTTTTTATGTTTAGATTTCTCAATAGCATTAGTAACAGATTTTAACTGTGTATTTCCTCCGTCTATTAAAATTAAATCTGGCTTTATATTTGGATCATCATAATATTTGATTCTTCTTTCAATGACATGCTCCAAAGAACCGATGTCATTGCCTGAAAGTTTTCTTGGTATATTAAATAATCTATAATTATTTTTTAGCGGGCCAGTTGTTGAAAAAACAACGCATGAAGCCACTGCATTTTCTCCTGAAATATGACTTACATCATAACCCTCAATTTTTGTAATTTCTTTTATTCCCAAATAACCACTAAGCTCTCTTAGTGCAAATGTATATTTGTCCTCTTTACTAATATGATTCTTAATTACTTGCAAAGCGTTTAATTTACACAAATTAAATATTGGCTTTATCGAATTATTTGGTGAATGTATGATTTTTACCTTCTTTTGAAATTTAGTTTGAAACATACCCTCTAAGATTTCTTTATTTTCTAAAACATATGCGCAAAGTATTTTTTTAGGAATGTCTAGATGATTATCATAAAAATTAAATACTGCGCTTTGATATACATCATCAATGCTAGGAATATGAGCCTGCTTAATTAAGTGGGTTTTAGTTCCTCTTATTTTGCCGTTTCTTACAACAATTATAGATACTCCTAGATAATTCATTTCTGAACTAACAGAGAAAATATCGATATCAGTAGCCATGGTTATAACTGATTGCTCCTCTTTAAGAAGGTTTAGCCTTTTAAGCCGATCTCTAATTTCTGCTGCTTTTTCAAAATTTAGTTTTGTAACTGCTTTGTCAATATCACTTTTTAATTTTTTTACTATTTTTGTATCTGAGGAAGAAAGAAATGATTTAGCACTAATAATATCTTCAAAGTAGTCGACCTTATTTATTTTTTGAACACATGGGGCCGAACATCTTTTCATTTGAAATTCAATGCATGGCCTAGTCCTATTGGCAAAAGTATTATCACTGCAATTTCGTATTTTAAAAATTTTTTGAATTTCTTTTATAGATTTCTTTACAGCCTCTGAACTAACGAATGGCCCAAAGTATTTATTATCAACACCTTTTTTAGTTCTTTTTGAATATATTCCAGGAAATTCATGGTCAAGAGAAAAATATATATAGGGATATGTCTTATCATCTCTTAATAAAATATTAAATTTCGGCTTATTTTCTTTAATGAGCATTTGCTCTAGCAGAAGTGCCTCCACTTCATTTTTGGTTGTAAATGTCTCAATCTTATCTGTTAAAAACTTTATTTGAGATGTTTTTCTATCTTTTAATGACCTACCAAAATATGAAGACACTCTTTTTTTTAAATCTTTTGCTTTGCCAATATATATGATCTCTTTTTTACTAAAAAACTTGTAGACGCCTGGTGTACTAGGTATTTCCTTAAGATTAACTCCCATTTTGATTAAGATATTTTTCAGTAAGAATTTTACCAGCCCTTACGCCAAACTGATCAAATGGGTTTATTCCCAACATAACAGCAGTTATAAATGTTCTGTGTTCCCAAGTAGCAATTAAATAACCAAGAGAATATGGATCTACGCTTTTAATTAAAAAAAGATTTAGTGGAATATTACCATTGATCCTTTCTTTCTCATCAAGGAAATTGTCTGCTCCATTTGATAAAAGCTTTGATTGAGTAATTGCTTGTGCATATGCCAAGTTCTTTGAATCCTCTATGCTTGCAATAATATCTGCAGATATATCATGAGTGCCTTGATGTAAAAGTTGAAAGTAAGAATGTTGAGCAGTTGGGCCATAACCACCAAATATTATTTGTCCTGTTTTTTTATACTTTGATTCTTTTGATGGCTGTTTTCCAAGCGATTCCATTTCAAGCTGCTGGACATAATCAGGGAAAGATCTGAATTTCCAAATATAAGAAAGAATTACTCTAGAAGTTTTTTTCTTAAAATTATGAAGCCAAATGTCACTAAATGCCAACATCTTTACAAATTTGAGATAATCATTATTATTATTTAAATCTAGATCTGCTTGTTTACCTCCTTCAATAAATTTTTGTTTCAATTCAACACTATTTTCTATTTCCGCAGCAATAGAAATATCAGACCATATTGAATATCTCCCACCAATTTCCTTATCGAATTCAATAATATTTTTTATATTATATTTTGATGCCTCTAATTTATTTGCAGTTATTGCTACAAATTTATTCATATCTCCAGACCATGTCACAGCATAATTTAAGATATTTATTGTCTCAATCGTTGTAAATGACTTGGATGAAACTATAAAAATAGTTTCATTTGGTTCTAGTCCACTAACTTTTTCCTTAAACTCAACAGGATCTGAACCAGTTATAAATAAATAATTCTTATTGGTGTTACCTTCAATCTCGATCAATAACTTAGGGCCTTCAAATGACCCTCCAATTCCTATAGTCACAATATTAGTTGCATTTTTAAATAAATATGAATATTTTTCGTCATCATCAAGTCCAGAATATTCATTTCTATATTTTGTATGCCATGCTGCTAAGTCTTCTGTTATATTTATTTTTTTTCCACTAAACAAATCATTTATTTTTGATTTAAGACCAATTTTTTTAGATTCTGAATCAAATTTCTTATAAAGGTCTGGTGTAAATTCATCTATATAAGACTTATATCTTAATATTTTATTTTCAAAGACATGATTTAATGAATTTTCTTTAGTCACTGAATGCTCTCATAAATTTGATTTAAAGATTGCTTGATATCAATTGATGCTGTTATAGGTCTCCCAATAACTATAAAGTCAGCACCTAAGTCAATTGCTTCTTTAGGTGTCATTACTCTCTTCTGATCATCATTAGAATTTTTAATTCTAATCCCCGGTGTTAATGATAATAATGATTTTCTCTTACTTACTATCTCCAGTTCATGAGGTGAACACACCACTCCATCGATGTTAGCTGCCTCTGCTAAATCTAACATTGCATTAACATGTTCAAAACAATTTCTTTGATAAATTTGTCCTGTATCTTCGTTAGTGAGACTTGTAAGGACAGTAACACCAAATACTTTTATATCAGTTCCTGAGACTGCGACTGCCTCCATTGCATTCATCATCATTTCTTTTCCTCCAGATGTATGAATTGTAAGCATTTTAATTGGCAAGGTTGAAAGCCCAAGAATAGATTTTTTTACTGTATTTGGAATATCATGAAGTTTGAGGTCTAAAAATATATCAAAACCTTTCTCGGCAGCATATGCTACCAAATTGTGACCAATTGAGTTAAAAGCCACACTTCCAATTTTTACCATGCATTTTTCTGGTTCAAGTTGGTCTAAGATATCTAATGCTTTATTATGATTTGTTTCGTCTATTGCTACTATTATCATTTTTTTAATAGCGATTTAGAGGGCTTAAAATGCATTGTCGCAGTTTCTCCTATATATGAAACTTTTTTTGTTTTAGGATTTATAAATTTACGAGGTCTTATAAATTTTTTGGAAAAGGTTCCAAAACCTCTTATTTCTACCTTGTCATCTAACGCGACTGTTTCAGTAATTGAATTTACGATTAGGTCTATTGCCTTAGTAATCTCTTGTTTATTTATATTAGGGAATTCTTTTTTAAGAGAAGCTTCTATATCTGAACGAGTAAAGGTTGCTTTCTTAGAATTATTCACTCAACTTTAATGAAATTCTTTCTCTTTCAGCATCTACAGCAAAAACTATACAATCAAGACTTTGATCTTTCTTGAACTCACCCAATGCCTTTTTGGGATCTTCTTCTTCAGAAATATCAGATAAATGAATAAGTCCATCTATATCTCCTTCTAAACCAACAAAGATGCCAAAATCCGTAATAGACTTTATATTTCCACTAACTTTATCTCCAATTCCATATTTATTAGCAAATTCTGTCCAAGGATTAGATTTAGTTTGCTTTAAACCAAGAGAAATTCTTC
>MDTG01362960.1_pt1 | contig 15796 bp, 32 predicted proteins | sample 811421 | NCBI WGS metagenome assembly MDTG01 (sample SAMN05326645, study PRJNA326480) | marine metagenome | isolation source: seawater | place: Pacific Ocean: South East | collected 2011 | reverse complement strand
TTCAAGCCGATGTATTGTGATCCTGAATACATAAAGGGATTCGATGAATCGGTTACTGATGATATTCGAGATAGATTTGCTCTTTACCTACATGACACCTTCTCCGAGCATGACATGGTTGGAGTAGTTGATGGTTTTGAAGAAGCGAAATATGCGGCCGATGGAGAACAATCCAATTATTATCGATTATTGGAAGCATGTTCAGCCCTTCCCAACGAATGGGGTATGCAATGTTACAGAGAAATCTCTGTGATATCAGAAACGCATTTTGACGAATACATGCGTGAAGTCGCAACTAATGATGATTGGGACAATGGTTACTTTACGGAATTTTGGGATAGACTGATCGACAATATGAATGACGCAATGCGGGAAGAAGCACAAGAATACGACATATGGCTTCATTCAGATTTGCATGACTACTTGGAATCAAAGAGAGATGATGAAGAATACAATTGATTTGACATGAAATGGACGAGAAAAAACTGCAGAGGTATTATGTCCAAAAAGGGCAGTTACTATGAGAATGAAAATGGTTGGGTGATTGAAGGAAATGGACATTTGTGGCGTGCGTGGAAATCGTACTCTGAAATGCTCAAGGATCACAAAGAAAATTGGAACACGGAAACCATTCTAGCAAGCGATGGAAGGAATTGGGCAAAATTAGCGATTGTCAATTGGGCTCATTCTTTCAAAGATGCAAAGTCGCAAGTACAGGAATTGAATGCTGCCGTCGGTACGACGATTATTCATCCTCTTCAAGTGGGAGGGGACAGATACATTGGACGATGGTACCGAACAAGGAACTTCGCACGAGGCGGAAGGCCTTACTTGAAAAATGGAGTTACTATTGAATCACAAGGCTACGAACTAGACGGTTTGGCCACTATGTCGCGTACAGAATTGGTCGAAGAAATTCTTGGTTCGTTTCCGTATGATTACCTTGTTGAGAACAATTTTGTTGTTCCGATAGAGGAAGGAGATGAATTCAACCATTTCTTAGAGGAAATGAAGAAGCTCGATGAGCCTTCACGAAATTGATTTAACATGTCTTTGAGAATGAGACTTTGGGATTATTTGAAATCCGCAAAATGTTTGACAGAGATTTACGACGAGTTTTGTGATGAAAAACCATCAACAATTCGTGGCCGTCTTAACGAAAACATAGGTGTGTGCTTCAAAAGAATCGGAAGAGGTATTTACATCGCTACCGATGGAGAAGTCCAAGCTGTTGTCATACATGGCGACAGTTGGGAAGGTTTGAAGCAATTAGAAACCGCAAGTATCGATTTTTGTGTGATGGATTCACCATACACAGCTCTCGATCATCAGATGCAATACGGCACAACAAGAAAAAGGAATCTCAACAAAGGTTGGGATTTTCCGACAAGAGATCTGGATGAAGAATTTTACACGGAGCTTCTTCGTGTGATGAAACCAGGCGCTCATGTGTTTTCTTTCATGCCTGCCATCAAGCGGGACACTTACGACTATGTTTACGGACACATCAAGATGGCTACTGAATGTGGATGGACATTCAATTCTCAATGGATATGGGATAAGGGGAGCATGACTCTCGGCTACAATGGCCGACCGAGGCATGAGCTGATTCAATTCTTCTCGAAAGGGAAGAGAAAGCTGTTTGCAAAGGGTCATCCGATGCGAGCAACACCTGATGTGCTGCAATACAAAAGAGAGCATACTAGATGGAAGAAACATCAGGCGCAAAAGCCAGTTGACTTGATAGCGAGGCTGATCGAGTTTGGAACAGAAGCGTTTGATGTGGTTTTAGATCCATTTGGCGGCTCACTTTCAACAGCAGCGGCATGTCTTCAAACAAAAAGACACAGCATCTCCTTTGAATGCGATAAAGGCATGATTGAATCTTGCCTTTCTTGATTTAACATGTTTACGATTTGCTATTATGATGCAAGAAACGGAGGCCACATTGGGGTTCATGGTATTTATGACTCACAGCAAGAACTAGAAAAGGCCGTCATCAAGATTTTGTTTCAAGACTACTTTGAGGATGAATTGATAGGTGGGCAATTGAAATGGCATGACTTCATGCAGAAGGTGTACAAATTCACGGATTTCGATTGGGTATATGATGATGGGGAATGGAGGATTTACAGAATCCAGAACTTCTCTCCCATTGATGGGCATGTGAATGGCCCTCACGCCGTATGCCCGAATGGGAAAAAGCATGAGAAAGCATACCAAAGCGACTTGAAGTGGGTCGAATTCATCAACGCTGATGAATCACGACTTGAGCTTGTGCAAGACGCTTTCGAGAATGGACTTGACTACGATAGTGTCAAAGAACACTTGGGATATGTCGAATGATTTAACATGTACAAGAATAACTTGAAGAAACAAGAACCTTGGAAAAAGAATTTCACTTTAGTTACTGACAAGTGGACTTTTGGAGCTGATCCGACAAAGAGACCATTTTGGGTGTGCAAAGACCCTACTGGTAAATGTCAAGGAAACTCTCGCTCGCCACAGAGTTTTCCAGCAATGACGCATAGGAGAGTAAAGAGTGAAACGCGCGGATTCGATGGAGAAATCCGATATCGTTTGGAATCCACTTGGGATGAAAACGCGGGTCCGACAATTTTTGCTGGTTATGATGATGATGGTTGTGAAATAATGGAACCAATGATAGAATGCCCATATTGTCGGAGGTATCGAGATGGTTCTACGGAATAAGAATCTTAGGTGGATGATTAAGAATTACTTGAGAGAACAGGGAGCATCGATTACAACGGATGTTTTTGATTACGTGAATGAGAATCACGCTTATGGTGTCTCCATGAATAAATTGGGGAACCTACTAACAAAAGATCCGGACATTGTGAAAGTTGGCTTTTTTGAAAGTCCTCCCTTGCTTGTACAAGGACCAAATGGTGTATCGGCTGTCAATCGCAAGAGAAATTGCGTTTGGGCTCCTGTACATGGGCCTTTGAGAAATAAATGAGATTTAACATGACAACATTGGAAGAAATGACAGAACGGTATTGTGAATTAACAAGTCGCAAGTCGGATTTGAAGGGAGCGTTGAAGGAAATCGATAAAGACCTAGATAAGGTGAAGTCGTACTTGCAAAAAAACATGGAAGAAGGGTTCACTGCACTCCCTAATGGAACATTTTTGACGAAGACCGTCCGAAGTGGCGGAGGTTCATTTGTGAAAGCTTGGGTCAAGCAAGGATTGGCCGAAGCGAAAGATATGAGAAAGGTGCGAGAGCATTTAGCAAGACTCAAATCAGTATTGAAGGAGGTCAACATAAATGGTTGACAAATCACTTCCTACTGAATGGATGATGCGTGAGGACATGAAGGTTGGCGACATCAAAGAGATGCTTGTTGATCTTCGCTCTCTGCGCCAAGGTGAGGCCGTACAAATTATTGGCGTTGATGCCAGAAGTGTTACGGTTGAGTCGATTATGACGGGGCACGTTGAAAAGGTCGGGTTTGAACACCTTGCCGAATTTTGATTTGACATGATGACTTTACAACGGAAGTTGACAGAGACAAACATGGTTTGTGTTCCAGATGGCATTCATCACATTGATGCCATTTACGGATTTGTTGAAGAATACCACAAAGACTTGATCGATAAAGATGAGGTCTGTACTACTGGTTGGAATGACAGTCCAGAATGGAAACACAAAGTAAGGAATGCCCTTCAAACACTGAAAGGGAAGGGCAGAGTGCATAAGACGGGTCTTGAGAAAGGATTTTGGAGAATTCAAGTTCACCTAAACGGAAAAGTGCTTGCTGACTTGTGTAGCGGGCATCGATCGATTTGGTGGGACAAGGAGCATCCAGATTGCATTTACATGGACATCAGGGAAGAAGAACCAGGAACGATTAAATTACAACCGAACTGGTGCGTCAAACCTGACGTGATTGGCGATTATCGAGACATGTTCTTTTTGGACGAAACATTTCATTTGATTGTGTGGGACATTCCGCACATACTCGAAGCGACAAGCGGTATCATGCTCAAAAAGTATGGAAAGCTTGGTTCGCAATGGAGAAAAGATTGCACGGACGGATTCAAAGAGGTTTGGAGAGTGTTGAAGCCTCATGGCGTTTTACTCTTCAAATACAACGATCTGTCAATTGCAATACCTGAAATGTTGAGCTGTTTCTTTGAAACACCACTTGTTGGCACGAGAACCAAGAAAAGTGTTGGTAATGATGGAACCGGAACATACTGGTTTGCATTCATCAAATTGCCAAAGGGTGAAATAAAGAAAGACAAGAATTACGAGCTGAACTTGCATGTTCACAAAGCTACGAGAGGATTGACAAACAAGTTCAAGGAAACAATCAATGAACTTCAGACACGCATTGAGATGCTTGAATGGTATGAAGATGCGTGGCACATTCAAAATCCTAGCGGAAATGGCGAAGGCGAGTTCATATGCTGATTTAACATTGGAGATCCAAATTTTTTTTTTGGCCTCTTGCAAGTCGGGGTAAGACTCATATGGAGCAAGTCCGTGACTATGAATGGGTCGGGCAGGTTCACCTTCTCGATCATCATGGGTTTCTTCTCCCTGTCCGGCCCACCTCCAAAAAAAAACCTTAAGCGTGCGTTGGCACATTGGACTATGGTGACTATGACCGATTGGGGGAATATATCGCAAGCAGGGAAAAAGTCATGCACTTGGAACTGTGGCTTATATCTTAATTTTGTTCTTTGCTGCGATGCTTGCAAAGAGAAGTTATCGGATGAAGATTGATTTGACATGAATGGATGCAAAACATACCCGTGCGTAAAGTGCGGGAAAGACGCGACTGAAGATTACGATGTACCGAATGTAGGAATGGTTTGTGATGATTGCATGACCAATGCTGATTTAGAAGCATGGCACGCACACAACAGATTGCACAACCCTGATTCATATGATTGATTTGACATGGACGATGAAGAAAAGCGACGTGAAGAAGAGCGTCGAAGAGAATTTCAGAATTGGTCAAAAAACAATAGAATGCCGTTGAGTGAAAAAAACGATTTCAGAACCCCTCTGCCTATTTTTGAAGCATTGGATGAAGAATTCGGTCCGTTCACAATTGATGCGGCAGCAAGTGAAGAAAATGCATTGGTTGAGACTTACTTTAATGAGGAAGTCAATTCACTACATCAAGAGTGGAAAGGAAAGGTATGGTGTAATCCTCCTTACGTGAGGCAAGAAGATAAAACGACTTTGAAAGACTGGGTGCATAAGGCATGGGAATCTGTGAAAAGTGGTATCGCTGAAACAGTAGTGATGTTGATACCAGGATATACTTCAAATTCGTATTGGCACGACACGATCTTTCCGAGAGCATCGCATTTGGTGTTTTTCCGAGGTCGAATTGACTTTACTGGACCTAACCAGCGTGCCGGTGGTGCTTCAAGGCAACCATCGATATCGGTTGTGTTTTCCCAATCATGGGAAGGGACTGGTATGCAAGTGCTACGAATGTCGAACAAGGGCGTTTGGCTTTCGAAGGAAACTTTCGACAGAGATGTATTGAAGTTGCAACTGAAAAATGGCGTGGAAGCTTTTGGCAAGCGTTTGAAGGACAACAAGTTCGTAGTTTTGGCTGGTTCAACAGCTAACTGTGATCCACGTCCGTCATGGCGCAAGTCAGAAATCAGTGCAAGAAAAAAATTGATTCAAGAGGGAATTTTAGAACAGAAAGGTGACAAATTGATTTTCAAACAAAATGTCACATTCAATTCCCCAAGTGGTGCTGCATCTGCTGTGCGAGCCGCAGCATCTAATGGTAACGCTCTATGGGTTGCCTAAACGATTTAACATGGAAATGCCAGAAGAGTGCCCTGCCTGTGGCGGGCCGGTACATGAATGGGATGATGAACTTGATACCTTTGACAAATTTGTTGAATGTAGTGCTTTTCATCTGTTTTGTGATAATGAGAAATGTGAATGGTATAGAAAGGATGTTTGGGAAGTCGAATACGAAACAGTAGTTGGTAGCGTTATCAATGTTATAGAATACAAACAACAACAGGAACAGAATAGGCAACTAGAACGGAACATCGACAAACAGCGTGCGTTCCGAACTTTGAACAGAATCACATATCGGCCATTCCAAAAAGACGGAATTGAAAAGCAGTTCTTGGATGACTTGGACTTATGGATAAGCTTTCCAGAGGATCTGCGAGAAGAGGTGATTCGAGAGTTCGATGACTGGAGAAACACGGATCAATGATTTGACATGAGAAAATTAGTTGAAATTGAATCGACTGAACATGAGAAAGAATTTAGAGGGAGTCCGCCAAGAATAGTCATTGAAAAGAAATACGCTTTCCGAGGGAACGTGTACAAAATTTATTACGAATGCCGTGGAAAAGATGATTCGACTGTATGGCACGACAGCGATGCTTACTTGGCAGTCCTTTCAAAGGAAAAAGGATGGACATTTCTTGACGGTTTCAAAAGCGTGCAAGGTATTGTAGGAACGAAGACGAACATTTACTGCGCTCGTTCTGACGAGAGCAGTGTTTATGCTCACGCTGAACGATTTTTTGATGCCATGAAGTTGAGAATTCGCTATTACGATGTTATCATTGGAGGTTCTTACAATAAAGGCGAAATGGCTGCAACTGTGGCTTCTCGTTTTCTGACGACCAAGTGGGAAAGATGTTACGACAATGGTGAGCCATATGCGTATTATGAAAACCGCATTTACCACCACGGAACAGAATTTTACAAGGCGGTACATCAAAAGGTCAGCGGTGCGGCTAAACCAGATGGAGATTTAGAGCGTTGGAACGGGCATGAATGGATTCCGTTAAGGGAAATATGGTCTTCCAAGAAAGATGCATTCTTTAGCTCTGTTGAGAAAAAGATATTGGATGTTTATTCGATTGAATGATTTAACATGACGCAAATGAAACACCGAGATAAAATAAGGAAATTGGTTGAAGATTACTGTAAAGAAAACAAGCTTGATGAAATTAGCTCGCAAGGGGCATTTGATGTTGTTTACGATAGTATGAGGGGCGGAACCCCCAATAGTACTGCAATAACACTATTCTTGAAGAAATCAAAGATACTTACATTTGACAAGAATAAACGCATCTTCTATGTGAAGGGGCAGTTTGATGAGGACAAACCTCGTGGATTGGATTGAACATCATGATTTGGAGCGTTGTTAGAAGGTTGCTTGGCATACTGTTGGTCCTTTACGGGATCGCTTATGTGTATGCCAGGTTCAATGACTATGATATTGAATATTTTGACTTGCCAAGCATTTTCCATTCCCCAGCGATGTGGATTGGATTGACTGCATTGTGCATATGGAGTTGGTTGCCTGTTTTGGAACCTGTTGCCCCTCGACAAGTGAGTATGGCACAGGAAGTTCCAAGACAATTTGTGCAGCCACAACAAGCTCAAGGGCAGCCATTCGAAATGGACGGTCAATGGTTCATCATTTGGAATGAACAATATCTAATATGGTCAGACGAAACAAATTCATGGGCACCATACAGGGGTTAAGATGATCTCTGATTTATTCAGTAGCATCATCCCTCGATGGGTGAAATTTATTTTGAGGATTGATTAAACATGAAAATTGAGATTGAACCTTGTGAAGGATGTGGAATGACAGCCATGGATGAATATGCTGACCCGAATTTGCCTGAACTTTGTGTTGATTGTGTCGATACAATGGCCGAACCCGAAAAGTTCGTGGAGATAAACCGACAATTCGCAAAAGAACAAAAGTTCCGTGAGCGCATGATGAAGTTGACAAAAAAGGAATTGATTGAACGGATGATTAACATGAAATGCTTTATCGATGAATTAGTTGATGAAGAATGATTGAACATGAGCGACGAAAGAACGACTGTTTGGACACTATTGATCGAAGAAGGAATCAATAGCCATACCTATGTTTTTGAAAGTGAAGAAGAAGGAAAGAAGTTCATCAATACGATGAAAGCTGTGAACCCGAACTGGTTCAAGACATTTTCAGGACCTTTTCCAAGTGATGACGAGTGCAATTATGGAATTCTTAGGAAAATCGAGATTATGAATGCCAACGAAGCATTTGAACGCTTTGACTTTGATTATTCTTGGAAAGACCGACATCTTGAAGATATGCTTGATGTTTTGGAGAACGACGATGAAGTGGAAATTTATTTCCGCAAGTTGTTGGAGGACTTAGAATGATTAAGTTGCAGTTGACACAAAGAGAGGTTGATCACATAACCACACTCTTGGTACAAGACTACATGGTGCGTGAGGGTATCGACAACAAAGAATTAGCGATGAAAATAATGGCGCAAGCTGAACCCCAATGGATTCGTCTTGACGACCCTTGATTTAACATGAGATTTGTGAGATATGCGATTGATTACAGCACATTCAGAAATGGAGAAAATTGTGAACACTGGGATTACAATGATGATGAGGCTGCGGAACAAGAATTTGATATTGGTACTGCAGTGAGAAGAGGATTGAAGGGAATTGAACTCCTTCAATACGAGAAAAAGAAGCGTAAGAGATTGTGGGAAATCCGAATGATGGAGCCCGCTGACCTTGATCCGCTTTCATTCATGCATATGACCCAGTACAAGGATTGGGCTTACACAATGCAAGTAGCATACGAACTTGTTGACATGGTGACTCCAGATGGGGTTTCTTTGTGCAAAAGAACATTGGTATGGATGTTTGATTATGCTGTGAACACATGGGGTTTTGAGCGTGAGTGCAGAGACCACTTAGTTCACCATTGGCTTATGACCGAAGGTGGATTAGATGGCAACGGCATAGAGGGTTATGATTACCCGTTTCATGAAGACCCCGGAAGTGAAGACTGGCCCAAATTGGGGATCCTAATTAGAGAAAGAACTTTGCGGAGGGCTTAATTGATTTAACATGGAAGTTATTTGGAAATCTGGCGAGCATCGTGTCGTCGCTGTTGATGAACCGGAATGGTATTGGGAAGTGACGAAAGGTATCGAAGAAGAAACGAGAAAAGAATTGAGTAAAGCAGCAGAAATGTGGGGATGTTTCATTCTCCGTCTTGAGAAATGGAATCCTGAAATTGGTATAGGCTGGGAGCATGAAGATTCAGTAGGAGGGTGCATACCCGCCAATGATTTCTCGCTGCTTGATTTAGCAAAGGAGCATTTTGAACTTGTAGCGGGGGATAATTGATTTAACATGGAAAATTACGCTTCTGAAAATTTAGAACGAGTAGGAAAGAGAAATATTCCTTTGGACAAATTCTCCGATGCTGTTTTGATTACGGTGAACAAAGATCTGCCGAGAAATTGGCATCATGATAATTTTGAAGAAAAAACAAAGGTCGCCAAGGATTCTGGAGGGTTCAAGCTCTTGCAAAATCCTCTGCTTGGCGATACTTTCGATGTGAAACAACTGATTGACAGACACAAGAACATTGGATTCGGACGAAATGACATTATCATTTCAGCGGACTTCCCGATCCCAACTGGTCAACACTTGACCAAAGGAGAAAAGGAAAGAAGACAATTGTTGAGTGTCGAATGGTACGACATGATGAAGAAAGAGATTCATCAAACGATACCCGCAGTTCACGGCCAAACATTGGCCGAGATATTACACCACAAATCGATGTACGGGCTTGATGCTGATATGCTTGCATTTGGTTCGAACTTAGCACAAACCAAACCTGAAAACGTGATGGGGAGGTTGAACGGTGGATGGAGCAGCGGGAAAAAAACAAAACTGACAAGCGCAAAAACTGTGTGGGAGCGTATATTTGAATGCGTGCCTGCTTTAGAATCCGATGTATTTTTGCTTGGGGCAGGCGGAATGAACGCTGCTCCTTTGGCTGCTATGATTGGAGCTAAAGCGGTTGATGCTACATCCTGGCGAGTGAATGCAAAGATGTGGGCTATTTACAACACAGTAAATGGTAGGTATGTCCGTTGCGGTGATAAGAACAACAACATCATGACAACCAAGAATCAAGAGTTTCTTCAAATGAGATTATCCGACGAGGATTATCCATTCTATGGGATGAAATTGAGTGATCTCAACAAAGTGTTTCAATCGGCGGGTGCGAAAGCAACAGAGGTTCGTGAGATTCACAATGTTTGGGAGTTGAAAAAGGACAACGAAGTTTACAATGAGTATGAAGGTGATCCAGATGGATTGGCTCAAATGCTTGAGAAGAGGTGGAGAAGTTCGGGATGGACCGATTATAAAAACCTCAAAATGCTTCAATGTGCAAAAGAAGTAGCCAAATCAGCTACAAACGAATTGGAAATGTTTGTTGCTTAAAATTGCTTAAGGGCGAGATGGCACAAATAGATGAAATGATTTGACATGACTACTTGGGGACAAGTGATTGAAAAAGAAAACAAGAATTGCTTGCTGTGTCAAAGAAAACTGAATGACACAGGCAAGTTGCTAGGTAGTGAGTGTAATCGAAAATTCAAAGCAAAGTACAATGTTGCGATTTTGAACTTTTCAAGCGGTTGCAGTGAAAACTGTGAACTGTTTGATTGTTGGCGAGATGTCAAAGACCATTTTGGCACATCTGTTGACGCATACATCGGAATGAATTTCAGTTATGGCGAAATAGAGTTTTATGTGGATGGCCACTTTTGGCGTTTCAATATGTGGGATTACCCCGATTATGAGTGTTATGAAAGCGATGTGGATGGAAACAAAGCTTTGATCCTCGCCATGTTATTTAACCGAGGTTCGGTGGAATTCAATATTGTTCACGTTGATACATATGCGTTGACTTTAGTTCAGCATAGCCATTACGAAGGTCCAGCAAGAGACTATTCGGAAATGAGGCATGTAGCGGCGTCCTGTGGTTGCGGGATCTGTGGTGAAACGATAAGTGAAGCTATATTCAGTGCATCAGAAGGAGTTGAAGCTCTTGAATGCGGAAATTCAATAGTAATCAAAGCCGCACTGGAAAAGGCAACGAAGGAACTTTCAGATGTTCAAAGTTCGTGGGGCGATGTTTCCAACATTCCTGACTTTGAAACGGAATGGGACAAGCCAATTGTATCTGGCATTGATGACTTGAAGGGTTACATCATGATTCCTTGATTTAACATGAGCGACATTTTGAATAAAATTATGTATGCGGATGGGAAGAAGAAAGATTTCTTCCCAAAGGATGGAAAGCAATTCGAGATTTCTGAATTTTATGACGCACTCGGCACTGACATCATTCAGTGCCTTTGGGGTGAAGATTTTGTTTTTGTGGTCGATGAAGAAGGACTTTTGAAAAAAGACCCAAGGCCTAACAGAGAGGCTACGGGTCTTTTGTGGAAAATGATACCTCAACACAATGGATGGACATATTTGTTTGATTCCATCATTTTGATTGAAAGAAAATACTACGGGGACTGATCCAATGAAGAAAATAGAAGCTGGTGAATATTGCGGGACAAAGTATTGGATGACAGGATGTTATTTTGATGGTGCTTATGGTTGGTACAACAACACATGGCGTATCATTGATTTTGCACAAGGATTGGGCTGGGTTTGGAATGAACCGATTGAGTACAAAGATTCGGAGCAGGACATGGGCGACAGCGATGCGGAGGCTTTGGTTGAAACGATTGACGAAATCGAAGAATGGCTTAATGAAAACACACTCATCAGAGAAAACGAATATTGGTGTTGGTCTGATGGAGACTTTGGCTTGTGGTTGCACGACGAAGAAGGTGAACGTGTTTGATTGATTTGACATGGAAGGTTCAAAAGAAAACCGGAAATTGATGAGATGTTATTGTGGTGAATTCACACTTAATGTGATACGATGGTTCGAACGATGTTTGACAGAAACCGTTACTCTGACCTGCAAGGATTGTGGGGAAGAATTACAAATCGGTGCCAAATATCCAGATGCATGACGGGCGTGGAACTATGAGCGAACCTATCGAAGATGTTTGGGAAGTCACACGCACCGATGATGATGGAGTGTGGTTGGAACGATTCATGTACACAAGAGACAAGCGTGGTAATCAGATTAGGATGTGGGAACACAACTACTGCCTGACGTGTGGCAACAGTCATGAACGAGAAGGCAAGGCGTATCCTTGCAGTGAGGAATGAGATTTGACATGAACAAATTAGAATTTTTGTCGTTTGGTGGCGGGGCTGACTCAAGTTGCTTGCTTGCAATGCACTTGAACATAAAGAAAGCCGCTGCCTTACTCGAAATGAAAATTGAAGATTTGAGAAAGGTAATACCTGACTATGATGCGATTGTGTTTTCTGATCCTGGTTCTGAATGGCCAGAAACATACGAGAACATTGAATACGCTGAAAGACTGTGTTATGAAGCTCATGTTCGATTTGAGATCTTGCGCTACAAGCAAGGCTTCTATCGACACAAGGGAACCAATGAACGAATCCGTGTTAAGGAATATCGAGCATTGGATGGAGCCGAAAAGGAGAACTATTATCACGTTATCGAACCGTATTCAATCAGCGATTGGTTGATTGAAGCAGGGTCGCTACCAATGTTGCCGGGCGCATCACACGTTTGCTCTGACAAATTCAAAGGCGGAGTACAGCGAAAATGGGCTGACAATGAATTTCCAGGTGTACACAAAATATGGACACTTGGGATTGAGGCAAATGAAAGCAAGAGACACAAGCGATTCACGATGAACAAAACCAAGCGTGCTAACAAGGGCGTTGAAGAAATAGCGGGACATGATTTCCGCTATCCTTTGATTGAACTTGGTTTGACTCGGAATGATTGCTTGGAGATGTTGGACAAACTAGGATGGGATTATTCAGGAAAAGGTATTCCTGTTGCTAAATCATCCTGTATGTGGTGTCCATGGCTTTCTGATTGGGAAGTTGATCGTTTGGTCGATGCGGATGGTATTGGGTTACAACAAGCCCTCGCCATCGAGAAATCGTTCTACAAGAAAGACAAACACGTTGATTGGCATGAAGCTGGAGAGCCACTAAATGCAGGTGGCCGATGTTTTGCAGGCCATCATAGACAGCCGTATGTTACTGGATATTGTGATGAGCCTCAATGTGCAAGTCACAACAAGCATGGTAAAGCGACATTGATCCAAGTGAAGTATCCCGATAAAGACGGAAAAAAGCGAAGATTGACTGTTGCTGAACACGTAGAGAGAGTCCGTTCCAAAACGGATGATTGATTTGACATGGCAAAAAAGTTGAAGATGTTCAAGATAGAACAAACAACAGAACATTGGGTATATGCAACTTCTGAATCGGAAGCAATGATGAATTGTACAACTGAAAACGAGGTTGATGTTATCGACATTCGTGTATTAGAGGAAGTGGATATTGATGATGAATATTGAAGTGATGATTGATGATGCAAACATGAAGCATTTGCTGGGGTTTTTTGTATGAAAGCAAAATGCGTAAACTGCGAAGAACAAAAGCCACTACATAAAGTTGAGAGTAAAGGAGCCTCATACTTAGTGTGTGATGAATGCTACAAAGAACAAGAGCCGACCTTTGAGGTTGTGTGGTTGTGCGAACCCGACGAAGAGAACTGGGATGGTGTGTTGGGTGCAGGTTTAGAAGAACCTCGACCTATATTCCACACAGAAGAAGGTGCGATGGCATACATCAACAATTACAGACTACGAACTCGTGCAATCATCACTTACTATGAATTGAATGATGCTGGTGAATTGTATGCTGACAGACACAAGGAAGTGAAACCTACACCGACTTTATGGGACAGATTGAAGGAGATGAAGGATGAATGAGATTTGACATGGAACAACACATCAAAGAAGGCATTGAAAAAAGCCTGAAAGATAGAAAGAGATTGGTTGGTAAGAAAGATGTCAATGAGGCAGATTTCTTATGCGGGGCAATGCAGATGTATTTGCTTTTGAACCCTGATGCAGAAGAAGAAGGAAACTGGTGCCCGCCCTCTTGGGTCTTGCCCATAATGCGTGGCGAATCGGTGGTTGATTGATATGGGTCTTGGTTTGGGTAACAACATAAGCGGAATCAAAAGAATTCACAGCCTTCTCTTCGAAGAAGAAGATTTTGAAAAAGCCGAGATTTTTGCAAGGGAACTCGGTTATGAGCAAACAGTTTACACCTCGCATGGAGTATTCAATGAACTAGCGTGTATTGCTGATTGTGAAGACTATGAAGATGGAAAGAGAAGTGGGCGCATCATCAAGACGGCGGAACTTGGATTTGTCTTTATACAAACAGACGAAGATCTGCTTGGATGGCAATTGAACGATTTCCTCAAAGAAAAATACGAGCGTAAACTCGTTCGTAAGGATGAATGAAGATTTGACATGACCTTGAACTGCAAAAAATGTGGAAAAGAATTGAAGGATAAAGAATCCAAGAAACGAGGGTATGGCCCTCAATGTTGGGAATCGATTTTCAAGGACAAGGTACAATTGGACTACATGGTAAATGCGACAGGATTTGCTTCAGGCTACCAAGACAATTCAGATGTGATCTGCGTCAACAAAGCGGAGGTATATGACACGAACTTTGTGATATTCGTAGGTGTTAGCAATCCATTCGACTGGTATGTGGAATTAGATTTCTTGCTCTTAGCGAAAAAGGAACTGGTGAAGGCGGATTTCAGCGAAATTCGCTACGCGCCACACACAAACATCATGGCTGCGGTTGAAAAAAAATACGTGCCCGTGATGAGGCAAATAGGGCTTGATGATTACGACGACAAGGACAAACCACGAGATATTGCGGTTTCATATGAAGGAGAATCGAATCAGTTCAATGAAATCGTTTACAAACCAAAATGGGATAAACTTGAACTTGAGGGTTCGAAAAAGCGAATTGAAGATTTGTTGAACTATGATTTCAAACATTCTAAGTTTGATGAATTCGACATCCATCATCCTGACATCAACTTATTTTATGATGACGAATTTCATGAGAAACTGATGGATTGGGGTCATGATTGGTTGAGGGAAATGGAGTACGAAAGGACTACTGAATATCAAGAGTGTCTGAAAAAAACGCATGATGGGCGTTGGGGAAATCTTGAACTGCCTGTAACGGTTGCTTTTGAAGAAGCGAGCGCCTATCACCCAAATTGGGATATTTATGCAACCTGGTGGCCGATTGTATCAGATAAGGATTTTCACTACGATGACTTGCCGTATGTTTGGCAACAAGCATTAGGTCGAGTGATTGAAGAAATTAGTGATATGATTGCTCATATCGAAATTCAGGCGGATGCAGATGATTACTTGGAAGATGTGTGGGGTGATGTGCATTGCGATCACATACGACATACAGCTAACAGGGAAGCGCAGCACTTTGCAAGGGTTGACACGGATATGATTTGATTTGACATGACTGAATCGGAATTTACGAATTTGGTACAATATGAAGATTGGTGGAACAATGAGCCGCATTTCAAGACTCTCGCAAAAGGCGTTTTGAAACCGTGGGATCAAGAGTCTGAATCGGATGACATCCCTTTCAAAATTTGGTCAAACAAGTGCGATGTCATGGAGGCCATTTGGATTTCCTTCAAAGGATATGGAGATGCGGGTTCAATTGACGGTTATGGCTCACAAGTTTCAATCGAAATTGATAAAGGCGAATTGATGATAAGAGTGTGGTCTGACATAAATCAAGAAGACCGCACACACGCCATCAGTCTTAAAAATGCTCTTGAAAGTAAGAGGAATAGGATTTGATTTGACATGCACGAATGGGAAGATTGGTGGAAAAGAAATTTAGGCCCTAGCTGGGAGACAGTCGGGCCAGAATATTTTGGATCGGTAATCAAGAATGTTAGCGATT
>MDTG01345624.1_pt1 | contig 15796 bp, 14 predicted proteins | sample 811421 | NCBI WGS metagenome assembly MDTG01 (sample SAMN05326645, study PRJNA326480) | marine metagenome | isolation source: seawater | place: Pacific Ocean: South East | collected 2011 | reverse complement strand
TTTTCAGTAGAATATTAATAATTTTACCAAATTGCCCTAAAGAAACTGAATAAGTTTTTTTATTTTGTTTGAATTTTTTTTTTTTTGATAAATCTATTATTAAATATTTAACTTTTTTTTTCTTTATGGATTTGAGAATTCGATCTGGAAAATCAGTATCACCAAAAATTAATCCTATCATTTTATGAGAAAGGTGTGCAAATAGATCTTTTTTTATCTTTAGTTATAAAGTCAATAACCTCTTTTACTAGAGGATTTTCTTTAAAGACGCCATTTAATTTATTAATATTTTCGTTAAGATTTTTTGATACAAAAATTTTTTTGTAGGCTTCAGATAGTTCTATTATTGATTTATTTTTAAATTTTGCTCTTCTTAAACCGATTAAATTTAAACCTTGTAAAATGTTCCTATTTCCAGTTGAAAGGCCATAAGGAATAACATCATTTAAAACACCTGTCATACCACCTATCATTGCCATTTTACCAATTCTTGTGAATTGTTGGACTGCAGAATTTCCTCCTATCACAACATTATCTTCAATTATAACATGTCCTCCTAATGGAACGTTGTTTGCTATAATAACATTGTTACCTATTATACAGTCGTGAGCGACATGAGAAGAAATCATAAAAAGACAATTATCTCCAATACTTGTTACTCCTCCTCCACCAACTGTTCCTGGATTTACGGTAACATATTCTCTAAATTTATTATTATTTCCAATAATTAACTTACTATCTTCACCGTTATATTTTAAATCTTGTGGATCATTACCTATAGATACAAAAGGATAAAATTTATTTCCACTTCCAATTTTAGTATTTCCAGTAATGTTAACATGCGAATAAATGACAACATTCTTATCTATCTCAACGTTCGGACCAATGACACTAAAAGGACCGATTCTAACACTTGAATGAATTTTAGCACTTTTATCTATTACTGAAGTCTTATGTATCATTTATTTTCTCTCAAAAAATTTTTTAAGTTTTTTGCTGGATATCCCATAACTTTAGTATTGTCGGGAATATCTCTAATCACACCACTACCTCCACCTATTTGAACATTATTACCTATTTTAAGATGACCTGAAATTCCAGCTTGACCACCTATCATAACATTATTTCCTATTTTTGAACTTCCAGCAAAACCTACTTGACCAGCAACTATACAATTTTCACCTATTTTTACATTATGTGCAATGTGAATTTGATTATCTAAAAATGTATTTTTTCCTATGAGTGTATTTGACAGTGACCCTCGATCTATTGTTGAATTACAACCAATTTCAACATTGTCTTCAATAATAACAATACCAATTTGTGGATATCTAAAGTTAGCTTTTTTGTCTGGAAAAAAACCGAAACCTTTTTTTCCTACGACGCATCCATCTAAGATATGTACATTTTTTTTAATTAAAGAGTTTCTGATAATAACATTTGAACCTATGTGGCAGTTATCACCTATTGATACATTAGTTTCAATAATTGAATTATGTCCAATCAAGCAATTAGATCCAATTTTAACATTCTTGCCAACTAAAACATTTCTTCCAAATTTAACTTTATTTTTAAATTGCGTATTTTCAATTTTTTCAACATTATCATCGAAATCATCAGTGACAGAATTTGGATAAAACATTTTAGTAATTTTAGCAACATCTAATAAGATTTTATCTGATAATATTGCTTTACATGTGATAGGTAAAAATAATCTTAAATTTTCACTAGTTATACAAAATGATGCATTTGTTGATTTAGCAAGTACACTATATTTTTTTGAGTGAAAAAAAGTTATGTCACCTTTTTTAGACGAACTTAAATCTTTTATATCGTTTATTTTTTCATTTAAGAAAGATTGATTTTTAACAGATATTAATTTTAACAAATCATTAATTTCATAAGGTCCAGTATTTTTAAAAAAAGGATTAACCATCAATAAGTTTAATATCAAAACTTACATCAAATGCTTATCAAGAATTATTGCTAATTATTTCCTATCAACAATTGTTGCAGACCATACAGCGTCAGCCATTTTTTTGTTATCAACCTTAGCTTCACCTTTGTATTTCCAAACACGACCGTGTGATCGAATAGCCTCAATGTATAGTTCAAGTCGACAATCTGGTAATACAGGATTTCTAAATCTCGCTTTCTCAACATTCATTAAATAAACCAATTTGTTTTCATAAGTTTCCTTATCTAAGCCATGAGCTGTTAAGGCTGCTGCAGCTTGTCCAAAAGCTTCTACGATTAAAACACCAGGCATAACTGGTTGTCCTGGAAAGTGACCTTGAACAAAAAAACTATTTTTTTTTACATTAACTATAGCAGTTGCTGAGAATAATTTTTTAATATTAATTAATTCGTCTATTAATAACATTGGCTCTCTGTGTGGTAACAGATCTTCTATATCTTTTTTTTTTAAACTTTCCATGTCTTAATTTATTTTTATATCTTTTATTTTTTTATTGGCAATTGAGAGTATTTCATCTGTAATTTCTATTTCTTTTTTCCCCATTACAATATTTTTCTTTTCTAATATTAAACTAATAGAATTTGCTTTAGCGTATTCTTGCAAAATTGGTGATAACTTTGAGACAAGTTTATTTGTGGCACCTATTCTTAGCTTATTCATATCTTCTCTTGCTTTAACTTGTTCTTTTTGAAAATTAATTATTTCTGATCTAAGGCTCTCTAATTCTTTTTGAAAATCTTCTTTGCTAAGAATGTTTTTTTGAGCAATAATTTTTTTTTCTTTATTTTTTAAAATCTCATCATTTTTTTTGAATTTTTCCAAATTTTTACTATAAAATTTTTCAAGCTGTTTTTTAATTGATTTTCCTGCAATAGAATGTTGCATAATTTTATCTACATTTACGTAAACTATCTTTTGTTCTTCAGCATAAGTCGAAAAGAAAAATAAAAAAAAAATTTTTATAATTAAAAACTTTTTTAACATTAAAAAGTCGTACCAATATTAAATTGAAATCCCTCAAATTCATCTGTACTTTTCTTTTGGACTGCATGAGAAAAAGTTAAATTTAAAGGGCCTACTGGTGTCCACCACTCAATACCTGCACCTGTTGAAACTCTTAAAAAATTAGAGTCATCGAAATTTGTTGATCTGTAATCAGCGCCCCATACATTTCCAAAATCAAGAAAATAATTAAATTCAAAATTTTGAAGATTTGGTGCTATTAGTGGTAAATTACTTGTTAAGCTTAATGCTGCTGCGTAATTCCCACCTACATGATCATCTCCTTGATCTACGGGGCCAATTCTACCTGGTTTAAAACCTCTTAATCTTTTTCTAGGCAGGCCAAGTCTTTCTGAAATTCTTACATCATCAGTTAAGCCTACTGCATTTTTTAAATATACACCCACACTAGCTGTAGTCTCAGAAACAGTTAAATATTGATCAAAGATATAACTTGTGGTTACTGTATCGCTTTCAGAAATAATTGGTAGAGTTTGAGAAAATGCAGTTCTAAATCCGTCAGTAGTTTGAAACTTTTGGTTTCTAAGATCATAATCAAATCCGTATCCTAATGTTGATGTAAAATAACTTCCTTCTTGTTTTTTTAATGATGAGCTAGCTAACGAATTTGTTTCTAATTTTTCAGCAACTGTTTTAATTGAAGGGCTAAAAAATAAATTATCATATTGCTCAAATTTAGTTCCAAAACTAAAACCAGCTTCGCTAGAGTCGTAGCCACTATCTTCCATTTTATCCGTATTTATTGCAAATATACTAGTAGATAAGGATTTTTCAGTGTAATTAAAATTCGGATTTTCAACAGTAAATTGACCTTTAATCTTTTCGTCACTTAAAGATAAAGCAGATATTAATCCGACACCTCTTCCCATAAAGTTTTTCTCTGAAATAGAAAATCCAATAGTCCCACCATCATTACCTATGCCAGCAGAAGCTAATATTTCACCTGTTGGTTTTTCTTCAACTGTTATTTTTATATTTTTTTGTTGCGAATTTTCGATAGATATAATCTCATCCTTAACATCAGCAAAAATTCTTAAGGCCTTTAAGTTATTTATTGTTTTAGCATGTAACAATTTATTAAAAGGATCTCCCTCATCAACTTCAAGTTGATTTCTTATGACTTGCTCCTCTGTGATATTATTTCCCAATATATCTATTCTATTTACAAAAAACTTATCGCTTTCTATAACCGTAAATTTTAAATCCAATTTATCTTTATCAATCTCATTTATTTCTATAGTTGCATCTATAAAATCGTAAAGCCTCGCAACAGATATCTTGTCTATCTCCTTGATAACTTTGTTAATTTTATTAAGCGAATATTTTTTATTTTTAAGATTTTTGACAGACTTGCTCGCATCTTCGAAATCTTTTGGGTTATAATCTACAGGTAAATTTAGAACTGCATTCTTTATAAAATATTTTTTACCAGCGTTTATATTGTATATTAATTCAAAATTATTGTTATTAAAAACTGCTGATGAACTCTCTATTTCAACGTTATAAAATCCTTTATTTAAAAAAAAGTTTTTCAATAATCTTTGATCAAGCTCAATTCTTTTTACATCAAGGTATTTTTTATTACTAATAAATTTCCAAAATTTACTTTCTTCACTAACTATAACGCTTCTAAGTTTTCTATCTTTGTAAAATTTATCTCCAGTAAATTTAATATTTTTAATTAAAGCTTTTTCACCTGTATTGATTTTGTAAATAAGATCTAATGTATCATTATCGTTTTCTTTTATTTTCACGTCCACTTTAGCAAAATAATACCCTGACCTACTAAGTGCATTTTTAATTTTAATTAAATCTTGCTCAGCTGTGAATTTATCAAATGGGCTTTTGTCCTTTAAACTTAATTGTTTAAGGATATTTTTTGTATTCTCTTTAGATTTTATTCCCTCTAACAAAACTGTTTGAATTATTTTTTTTTCTTCAACATTTATAATCAGTATATTATTTTGAATTTTTAATTTTATATTTGAAAAAAAATTAGTGTCATACAGGTCTATTAAAATCTGATTGATCTCAGCTTCGGAGTAATCTTTTCCAAATTTAATATTACCAAAGGCAATTATACTTTCTTTGTTTACTCTGATATTGTTCTCTAATTTAACATCATTGATTACGTCAGCTTTAGCAGAAATAATAAAAATACAAGCTAACAATATTGACAAAAAAAAATTTTTCATTTGACTTTAGATATTACACTTAAAGTTTTTGTTTTCAATCTTACAAACTCATTTAATTTTTCAATTTGTGCTAAATTATTTACCTTTTTTTGCCTATATTTTAAAAATATTTTATCATTGATTAATTGATTTAGTTTGGCTGTTATATCGTCAAAGCTAATCTTATTTTGTAGAAATAAATTTACTAAATGATCATTAATAGATACTAACAAAGTTTCAAATAAAGTATCTTTTGATGGAACTAATTTCAAAATTTTTATTAATGGATATTTGCTACTTTTAACTTTACTTAAGTTAAGATTATTTAATAAGTTAATATTAATTTTTTTCGAACTATATTTATTTTGGTTATTTAAATAAATAGAATTAAAAATTGGTATTTTCATATCTGTATCATGTGCAACTAGTTTAATTAAACCATTATTAAATTTTACAATAGTGTGTATATAAGATTTAGGATGTATTAAAATTCTAAATTTATTTAAACTTATATTAAAAATTTTTTTTGCCTCAATTACTTCAAACACTTTGTTCATTAATGTTGCAGAGTCGGTAGAAATCTTTTTTCCCATTTTCCAATTGGGATGATTAGTAGCTAATTTAGGTGTCTTTTTAATTTTTTTGTTTTTTAAATTTAAAAATGGTCCACCTGATGCAGTTATAATTATTTCTTCTATTTTTTTTGGATTTATATCTTTAATAACTGACCATATAGAGTAATGCTCAGAGTCTATTGGTATAAATTTTGTTTTATATCTGTTTAGTTGTCTTTTAATCAAATTCCATCCACAAATGATAGACTCTTTGTTAGCTATAGCTATTATTTTAGTCTTTTTTATTATTTTGAGCGTAGGTTTCAAACCATCAAAACCAGATATTGAACTCATGGTATAATCTAATTTTGAGGAAATAATTTTATCAATATTGTTTAAATCGTTAACTACTTTTATATTTTTGAATTTTTTTTTTAAAATTGAATAACTTTTTTTATCCGAAACAATTACATTTTTAACTTTAAACTCTTTTATTTGTTTAGCGAGTAAATTATGATTTTTATTCGCAGTAAGTAATAAGATTTTAAAATTTTTTTTATTTTTTCTTATAATATCTATTGTTTGTTTGCCTATTGAGCCAGTAGATCCTAAAATTGCAATTTTTTTCATTAATTTATAACCTTTAAAATTATATAAGCTGATGGAAATGCAAAAATCATACCATCTATTCTATCGAGGATTCCACCATGGCCAGGTATTATCTTTCCAGTATTTTTTATTTTAGATTTTCTCTTAAAGTAGGAAATAATTAAGTCTCCGACCTGACTTACAAATGATAGGATAATTACAAAAATAAAATCGTAAAAACTTATAATCTCAGCCTTTTCAATAATGTAATAGTTATAATGATTTAAATATATACAAGCAAAAAAAACTGAAAGAAAAAACCCTCCAATCATCCCTGAGTATGTCTTGTTCGGGCTTATACTGGTTAATTTAGGACCTTTAAATATTTTTCCAAATAAATAACCACCAAGGTCAGTCGAGACACATATAAGAAGCACAAAAAGAAAAAGTATTTCTTCATTACTAACATTATTTCGTAAAAGATAGACAAAATAAAAAGAGATTATTATAAAGATAAATCCTATTATGTTATAATATTTTCCTTTACTCATCAAATGCCACTCATAAATAGTTGCAACTAAACAAATTAATAATAATAAATTGAAATAAAATGAACCTTTTATTATTAAAAAAAGAGTTATGGGAATAAGAATGACTGAACTTAATATTCTTTTTTGAAATTCATTTTTCATTAAATTTTTCCAAAGTTTCGTTTAGTATTTCTAAATATATTCAAAATTTTATTAAAGTCTTTTTCATTAAAATCAGGCCACAATTTTTTTTCAAAGAAAATTTCCGAATAAGCTAATTGCCAAAGAAGAAAATTGCTCAATCTTTTTCTATTGCCTGTACGAATTAGAATATCTGGATCAGGTATGTTAGAAGTATAAAGATTTTTTGTAATATTATTTTCATTTATTATTAATTTTTTTTTTTTTATAATATTTATAGACCTAATTATCTCACTTTTAGAACCATAATTAAGTGCTAAGTTAATCTGTAATCTTTTATTTTTTGATGTTAATTTTTCAGAAAATTTAAGTAATTTATTTAGTTTTTTATTAAATTTTTTTTTTCCTATTACTTGAAATTTAATTTTCTCTTTATTTAGTTCTTTAATCTTCTTGGATAAAAAATTATCAAGTAAAGAAAACAAATAGTTTATTTCATTTTTTGGTCTTTTCCAATTCTCAGTAGAAAAGGCAAATAATGTAAGATATTTAATTTTCTTTCTTAAACTTTCTTTAATTATTTTTTCTACAGTTTTAAGACCCTTTCTATGGCCAAAGTTTCTTGATTTTCCCTTATTTGTACCCCATCGACCATTACCATCCATGATAATAGCAACATGTTTAATTGGGTTCATATAGTCATTATTTCTATTTCTTTTGATGAAACTTTATCATCAATTAATTTGATATGTTTATCCGTTATAACTTGTATTTCTTTTTCATTTTTTTTTTCGTCATCCTCTGAAATTGCTTTACTTTTGAGTAATTTTTTTAACACATCATTTGCATCTCTTCTTATATTTCTTATAGAGACTTTACATTTTTCACCCATTGTCTTAACAATTTTTTTCATTTCACCTCTTCTTTCCTCACTTAAGTTTGGTATAGGTAGCCTAATTAACTGACCGTCTATTTGAGGATTTAATCCTAATTCAGATTTTTTTATAGAAGAGTCTATTAAATTTACATTATTTAAATCCCAAACTTGAATATTAATCATTCTAGGTTCGGGTATTGTGATTGTACCTAATTGATTTATTGGAATTTTCTGACCGTAAACATCAACTTTAATTAAATCTAGCATACTTGCATTCGCCCTACCAGTTCTTAAAGAAGTTAACTCTTTATTAAAAACATCAATAGTTTTAATCATTTTTTGATTATAACTATCTATACTAAACATTTATTCCCCAATTTTAATTCTATAAAACTCATTTATTTTTAAATTTTCAATATTTAATTCTTGCAAAACTTCTTTTACCTTTTTTTTAGGTTCCATTACCCACTGTTGATTTAATAAAGAGTTCTCTTCTTTAAATTTGTTAAGTTTGCCTAAGCTTATTTTTTTAATTATTTCTTCAGGTTTGCCAGAATTTTTTAATTCTTCTTTTACAAGCTCCTCTTCTTTTTTTACAATATCATAACTTATACCTTCTATATCAATGGCTAATGGATTCGAGGCAGCGATGTGCATACTAAGATGTTTTCCAAAAGTTTTTAGATCATCAGATTCGTCATTGGTATTTAATGAAACTATAACACCAAGTTTAGACAAGTTATCTCTAACAACTGTATGGTGATATTTAAAAATTTTTGAATTTTTATTATTTAGAGTTTTTGATCTACCTATTGTAATTTTTTCTCCTATTTTTGAAATTAAATTGAGTAAATTATCATTTACAGATTTACCATTATTCATATTTGAAGATATTAATTTATCTCTAACAGAGTTAACTTCATTATTAATTAAACTTATTTCTTTAGCAAAATTAATAAAATCATCATTTTTTGCTACAAAATCAGTTTCACAATTAACCTCTACAATTGAGGAAGTTTTGTCATTTTCACAAATTGCAATAACTCCTTCATTAGCAGATCTTGACATCTTCTTTGACGCTCTTGAGATACCTTTAACCCTTAGTATTTCAATTGCTTTTTCAATATTACCGCTTGATTCATCTAAAGCCAAACTACAATCTTTAAAGCCAGCTCCACTCAAAAATCTAAGTTTTTTTATTTTTTCAATCTCAGCCATTTTGGAAAGTTTAATTTAACTTTTTTGTTGAAATAGAATTATCTTTTTTTTTTGGCTTTTCTTCTATTTTTTTTTGGTCATCTTTTACAGTTTCTTTTTTTGCATTATTAATTGTTTCTTTTATTAGGCTGCAATATAAATCAATTGATCTTCTAGCATCGTCATTGCCAGGTATAGGAAAATCAATCCCGTCTGGATCTGAATTTGTATCAAGAATTGCAATTATCGGTATATTTAACTTTATAGATTCTTTGATAGCCAATGACTCGTAATTAGTGTCTATAATAAAAACTAAATCTGGTATTTTTTTCATCTCTGAAATACCTCCTAAGGATCTTTGAAGCTTGTCTCTTTGTATACCCATTTTAAGAAGCTCTTTTTTAGTAAAACCTCTGTTTTCGGATTTTAAATCTACTTCAATTTTTTGAAGTTTTTTAATAGAATTAGATATAGTGCCCCAATTAGTTAACATTCCACCAAGCCATCTGTAGTTTACAAAATATTGGTCTGTCGATTTTGCCAATTCTGCAATTGACTCCGATGCTTGTTTTTTCGTAGAAATAAATAATATTTTTCCATTATTAGAAATTATTTCATATATTTTTTCTAAAGCTTTATTTGTGAGTTCTAATGTCTGTGTTAAGTCTATTATGTGCACAGAGTCTCTTTTCCCAAAAATATATTTTTTCATTTTTGGATTCCATCTAAGAGTTTTATGACCTAGATGTACACCTGCCTCTAGTAGTTGTTCTATTGTTATATTAGGTATTTTCATATTTATTTCCGGTTGTTCCGCCACAGTCATTTCCACTTAAGGACCGGAGGTATCAAACCACTAACTGTGTGAGTTTTGTACAATTTATTATTAAGTTTATTAATTAAAGGCAAGCATTTTATTAATAAATTGAAGCTGAAATTCCTTGATTTTTAATAGAATTTAAAACATTTTTGTCCACAAATCTTTTATTTTTTAGTTTGAGTTCAAATTTTTTGTTATTTTGTGAAAACTCAAACACAACTTCAACATCTCCTTTAGTACTTAAAAACTTTGATATTTTTTCAATAACTTCAAAGTTTTTAATCTTAATTTTTATATTATTTATCGGTTTGTTCAATATATCATCTATAGGAATAATTTTTTTTATATTTGTTTTTATCCTTTGATCATCATCGTTTAAGTTTTTTAACACGGTCAAGATAACTGATTTTCCCTCTTTAATATTCTCCCTATTCAGTTCAAAAATGTCAGAAAAAATAAATAATTCAAAAACACCACCTAGATCAGAAAATTTAATTATCGCATAAGACGTGCCTTTTTGAGTCTTTTTTTCTTGAATTTTAAGAATTGTTGCAGCAATCATGCTTTGTGATTTATTTTGATCAATACTAAAATCAGAATACTTTGATATATTATATTCATCAAAAATATTTTTATATTGATTTAAAGGGTGATCAGAAAGATAAAATCCTATAGTTTCAAATTCTTTAAGCATTTTTTCTTGAAATATCCACTCTGGTTTTTCTGGAATAATATCTTTATCTATAAAATTTTCGTCTGAAGAGAACAATTCAATTTGGTTTTGCGATCTATTTTCGAATATATTTTTAGTCTTAAGAATTATATTAGGAATAGATTCGTAAAAGGCTCTTCTATTATTACAAATGCAATCAAAAGCCCCTGCTTTAGTCAGTCCTTCTAATTGTAATTTATTTATATCTTTTGGGTGAATTCTTTTAAGAAAATCTGAGATAGATTTGAACGTTCCATTTTTTTCTCTTTCTAAAATTATATTTGATATAGATTCGTATCCAACATTTTTTAAAGCTCCTAACGCATAATAAAAATTATTATTTTTTGAGCAAAAATCCGGGTAACATTTATTTATATCTGGTCTAACGATATTAATTTTTAATCTTTTAATTTCTTCACAGAATTCACCTAATTTTTTTTGATTCGATAATTCCATGGACATTGATGCAGCAAAAAACTCTTCAGGAAAATAGGTTTTTAAATAGGCTGTTTGATAAGCAATTATTGCATAAGCTGCAGCATGGCTTTTGTTAAAACCGTATTCAGCAAATGGTTCAATCTTTAAGAATATCCCGGCAGCAACATCTTTGCTGATCCCGTTTTTAAATGCACCTTCCACAAATCTATTTTTTTGTCTTTCTAACTCAGCCCTTTTTTTCTTACCCATAGCTCTTCTAAGCAAGTCTGCCTCACTTGGCGAAAAACCAGATAGTGTTTGCGCAATTTGCATTACCTGTTCTTGATATATTATCACGCCATATGTTGGTTTTAGTATTTTTTCTAATTTCGGATGTAAATATTCTGGTTCTTTTTTTTTATGTTTACAGTCATTGTAAATTGAAATATTGCTCATAGGGCCTGGTCTGTACAAAGCAACTAATGCAATTATGTCCTCAAGTCGATTCGGTTTCATTTGAATTAGTGCCTCACGCATACCAGAACTCTCTAATTGAAATAAACCTACTGTTTTACCACTTGATAACAATTCAAAAACTTTTTCATCATCGAATTTAATATTTTTAATATTAAAATCTTTTATTTTATTTTTGATTAAATTTTCTGTGTTATTTATAACTGTAAGAGTTTTTAAGCCAAGAAAATCAAATTTTATTAATCCAGCATTCTCAGCTGAATACATATCAAATTGAGTTGATGGTAGCAATAAATTGGAGGAGGGGTCTTTGTAAAGAGGTACAGTTTCAGATAAATTTTTATCTGCAATTACAACTCCTGCAGCATGGGTAGCAAAATTACGGTTTAAACCCTCTAATTTAAGTGATAATTCGATTAAACGTTCTACTCGCTTATCTTCTTTTATAAGATTTTGTAATTTAGGCTCTGAGTTAATACATTGACTTAAATTCATTGGTCGTGATGGATCAAAAGGGATCATTTTGCAAATAGTGTCAACAAAACCATAAGGCAATCCCATCACACGTCCAACATCTCTAATAACCATTCGAGCTTTTAATTTTCCGAAAGTAATAATATGTGCGACAGATCCTGGATATTTATTATTTAGATATTCAAAAACCAAATCTCGCTTTTCCTCACAAAAATCTATATCAAAATCAGGCATGGAAATTCTATCAGGGTTGAGAAATCTCTCAAAAATTAAATCAAACTTTAATGGATCAACATCAGTGATAGAAAGACACCAAGCAACTAAAGATCCTGCGCCAGACCCTCTACCAGGTCCAACTGGGATATTGTTATCTTTTGCCCATTTTATATAATCTGAGACTATTAAAAAATAACTGGCATAGTTCATCTTGCATATTATGTTAATTTCATGATTAAGCCTTTTTTGGTATTCAATTAGATCAAAATTAAGAATTCTGTTGTTAATTTTTTTTTGTCTATCTTTCAATCCCTGCTCTGCCTCCTTTTTAAGAATTTCATCAGCTGTAAGAGTTTTTTTTGATCCAATATTTGGTAATAGAGGTTTAGATTTAGTAGGTCTATAACTGCATTTTAAGGGTAAATTAAAATTATTCTCTAATGCTTCTGGTAAATCATAAAATAATTCAAACATCTCATCATTGTTTTTAAAATAATGATGACTTGAAAGTTTTGGTCTACTTTTATCATTTATGTAAGTTTTTGACCCTATACACATTAATGCGTCATGTGCATCATATAAATCTTTGTCCAAATAATAGACCTCGTGTGACGCAATAATAGGTATCTCCAGATCTTTAGATAAGCTTAAATTAAAGATTTCTAAATTATTTTCATTTACATCACCATGTCTTTGAATTTCAATATAAAAATCATTTTTTAATAAATTTTTTAAAAAAATGTAAATTTCTTTAATCTCATCTAATCTATCTTTTTTAAACAAATCTCCAATCAAACTATTTAATCCACCAAGAGTGACAATGAGCCCATCTTTGTATTCTGCAAGATCATTAAATTCACAAAATGGTTCATTAAAATTCTTGTGCTTTAAATAAGAATTAGATGATAATTTCACAATATTTTTGTAACCTAATTCGTTTTTTGCAATTATTGGAATTAAACCAATTAAATCTTTATGTTTGAATTTTATTTGAGTTCCTATTATTGGTTGTGCTTTTGATTTTGATACTGTCTCTGAAAATTGTAAAACTCCACATAAATTAGAAGTATCAGAGATACCTATAGATTTTACTTTATTATTTTTACAAAATTTTTCTAGGTCCTCGATTTTGATAGCACCTTCACAAATAGAATACTGAGTGTGTAACTTGAAATGATTAAAATTTTTTTTTGTTTCTTCCATCAATAAAATTGATTTTACCATTAATTAAAGTCAATTTGCAATCTGACATATCTGCAAAATATCTATTATGGGTTGCAAAAACAATTATCCTTTTTTTATTTTTAAGGCTAAATAATAGTTTAAAAATATCTTTTGCATTTTTGTAGTCTAAATTACCTGTAGGTTCATCTGCTAAAATTATATCAGGCGAATTAATTAATGCTCTAGAGATTGCTACCCTTTGTGACTCGCCACCAGATAATTCGCTTGGAAAATGTTTCAATCTTTTACTTAGGCCAACTTTTTTTATTAAACTTTTAGCGTCAAATTCAGCTTTTTTTTTGTTGTCATCTAAAGCTAGTCTAGCCATGTAAACGTTTTCTAAAGTTGTAAAATCAGACAACAAATTTTTATCTTGATAAATTATACCAATTTTTTTTGATCTTATATTATCTCTCAAATCATTATCTGTATTATTTATTTTAAGATTGTCTAATTTTATATATCCACTAGATGGTGTATCAATTAAAGAAAGTAAGTTAAGTAATGTTGATTTTCCTGAACCAGAGGGACCAATTAAAGAATAAATTTTACCAGGTTCAAAAATAAAATTTACATTATTTAATATGTCAATTTTTTTTGACGAAAAATAACTTTTATATATATTTTTTAATTCAATCATATTATTCATATTTAAGTGATTTAATAGTATCTAGTTTGGATGCTTTAATAGCTGGAAGTAAAGAGACTAAACAAGTTGAAATTATCGAACAAGTCGAAATCAAAAATATTGATTTAAAATCTAATTCGTATGGCATAGTGCTTAAAAAATAAATCTCCTCAGGAAATAGAGCAACATTGAACAAATTACTAATAAACTGCCTGATATTCTCTATGTATATAGAAAATAAAATTCCTAAAATTACTCCAAAAAAGGTAGCGCTCGATCCGATAATAAACCCTACTAAAAAAAAAATTTTTCTAATAGAATTATTTTTAACTCCAATAGATTTTAAAATTGCAATTTCTCTAGTTTTATTTTTTACTAAAATTGTTAATCCTGAGATTATATTGAATGCTGCAACAATAATTATTAATGATAAAATAATAAACATAACATTTCTCTCAACCTTTAATGCTGAAAAAAGTGGTTTGTTTAAATCTGACCAAGTATAGGTTAATTCATTGGGAAACACTTTAACTAGAGTATTTCGTATTTTTTTAATATCTGTTGGATCTTTAAAATAAATTTCTAAAAACCTGCTATTTGGTCTCAAGTTTAACTGATTTTCCAAATCCTCAATATTTATAAATGCAATATTTTTATCAAAATCATTAAATCCGCTATTAAAAAAGGAGGTAATTTGAAATATCTTTTGTTTTGGCAATGATCCAATTAAGGTTTCTTCAAAGGAAGAAAATAGTAAGCTTAATTTATCACCAATTTCTAAATCTAGATCGTATCCCATTTCTCGACTTATAGAAATTCCATTTTTATTTAAAATTTTAGAACCCGAAAAGTCTTGATTTTTCACTATATTAAGATTTTTAAATTCATCTTTTTCGTATCCTCTTAACAAAACTCCTTTTGTAGTTTTTTCCTTAATTATAATGCCTTCACCGTTGTTACTAACCATTATTTTATCAATTTGATTTTTTAAATTAGTCTCCTTTATTTTATTTAGATTAAATTGACCATCGTAAGTTTGAATTGTTGCATGAGAATTAAATCCATTTATTTTTTTTATTAAATCAGATCTAAAACCATTCATAACTGACATTACAATTATTAGAACTGCTACACCAAGGCTTATACCAATAAATGAAAATATCGTAATAACATTTAAAAAACCGTCTTTTTTTCTAGTTTTTAAATATCTAAATGTTATTTCTTTTTCTAGGTTTGAAATCAATTTTCTTTTTTTGAATTAATTATCTTTATTATATCACTTATTTTTAATTTAACTGAATCTTCACCAATTTTTTTAAATTCAATCATCTCATCATCAGACTTTTTTCCTAAAAGTATTTGATAAGGAACACCGATAAGATTAAATTTTTTAATTTTTGATGAAAAATTTTCATCAGTATCATCTATTAGTACATCAATATTATTATCTTTAAGTTTTTTTAATAAATTAATAGATTTTTCTAAATTTTCTTTATCATTTTTAGAAATCAATGGTAAAATTGCACATTCATATGGTGCTATGTTGATTGGCCAATTCATATTTCCTTTTTTCTCATCAAATTTAGCCTCTATTATGGCACCTACTAGTCTTGAAACTCCTACACCATAAGATCCCATTTTTACAAAAACTTTTTTGCCATAATAATCTACAGATGCATTCATTGGTTTTGAATATTTATCACCAAAATAAAATATGTGTCCAACTTCTATGCCTTTTGTTTCTATTTGGTTTTCTTTTTTAACCAATT
>MDTG01406611.1_pt1 | contig 15797 bp, 11 predicted proteins | sample 811421 | NCBI WGS metagenome assembly MDTG01 (sample SAMN05326645, study PRJNA326480) | marine metagenome | isolation source: seawater | place: Pacific Ocean: South East | collected 2011 | reverse complement strand
ATGCTCGTGAAGATCTCGGGACTGTGCAGCTGGGCCCGCCGCCGGAATTCTAGGATGCCGTGTTCCAGCAGTTCCTGGTCGCTTTCGTCGAGGCGCTTCCGGAACTCTAGGGTCTGTCCGTGGACAATGCCGCCGTTCATGATCTTCATGAAGTTGACGTAGCCGGACGTAGGGTCGCTGACCACACTGTAGACCTCGACGTCGTGGATGCTGGGATGGACGACGGTGCTCTTGGCCTGGAATTTCTCAAGTGCTTGCTTGTTGCGCTTGTGGCGTTCAGCGTCTTCAAAGGCAAAGGTGGCCGCTGCTGCTTTCATGGCCTTGTCCTGTTCCCGGATGAGGTCCTTGATGTTGCCGCGCAGGATGGTGCGAATGGCATCGATGCCAGCGTCGTAGTCGGCTTGGCTTTGCTTGCCCACGCAGGGGCCAAGGCAGTTGCCCATGTCGTATTCGAGGCACGTCCGGAATTTGCCTGCGTCGATGTTCTTTTCGCTGAGGTCGTATTTGCAGGTGCGGACGGGATGGAGCTTCCGGACGATGTCGAGGACGGCGTGCATGGTCTTGACCGATGCATACGGGCCGAAATACTCCGAGCCGTTGCGGATGACCTGCCGGGTGGCGTGGACGCGTGGAAACCGTTCCTTGCGGATGACGATGGACGGATAAGTTTTGTCGTCCTTGAGCTCGATGTTGAAGCGCGGCTGGTGCTCCTTGATGAGGTTGTTTTCCAGCAGCAAGGCGTCGACTTCGGTTTCGACCACGATGAAGCGGATGTCGGCGATGCGCTGGACGAGAAGCCGGGTCTTGCCGTTTTCGTAGGTCGTCTTTCCGAAGTAGCTCGCCACCCGCTTCTTGAGGCTCTTGGCCTTGCCGATGTAAAGCAGGTTGCCCTCCGCATCGTAATGCTGGTACACCCCCGGTTTGTCGGGCAGGCGTTGGAGGATCCGTCGGATGTGCGTTGAGGCTTCCACTGCAGCAGCGTCGTTGGGGGAAAGTTACCTTCGGCGGCCATGATTGAACCTACCCCGGGCCATGGCCCTTCGCGCGAATTGGTCACCGGTGCCACCGGCTTAGTCGGCATGGAGCGCGTGGCGTGGCGATTGGAGCGGGGTTGGTCTACGGTTGCCTTGCGCCGCGCAGGGAGCGATGTGGACCGCGTGAAGCGCTGGTTGCAGGAGCGGCTGGGCGATGGGTTTGGGGCGGCTTGGGCCAGCCTTGAATGGAGGGAAGCGGACCTCGATGATGTTCTGGCCTTGGAAGACGCCATGGAAGGCTGTGACCGCGTGTTTCATGCTGCGGGCCGGGTCAGTTTCCGCCCCGGCGACGAGGCGCAGCTTAAAGCGGTCAACCAGGAGGGCACGGCCAATGTGGTGAACGCAGCCTTGGCGACGGGCATCCAACGGCTCGTCCACATCAGTTCGGTGGCCGCATTGGGCCGTTCAACGGCAGACCCCGTCACCGGTTCACCCTTGCCAGTCCATGAGCAGTCGGACTGGGCCGAAGGCGCGGGTGCGTCTCCGTATGGCATCAGCAAGCACGGCGCAGAAATGGAAGTGTGGCGTGGTGTGGCGGAGGGACTTTCGGCCTTTGCCGTGAACCCGACCGTGATCCTTGGGGACGCTCGCTACGGCGAGAGTTCGGGGTTGATATACCAGCGGGTTGCGGCGGGCAGTCGGTTCTATCCGATCGGGGGCAATGGTTTTGTCGGCGTGGCCGATTTGGTTTCGGTCATCGCAGCGCTCGACGCGGCGGTGGATGCGGGCCGAGACGGCATTCTTGGAGAACGTTTTGTGGTGTCGGCCGAAGATGTGTTGCATCGGGATGTGATGACGTGGGCCGCCACCTGCATGGGGGTGCAGGCTCCGGTCCGTCCGCTGAGGGGCTGGATGCTGGAGCTTGCATGGCGCACGGCACGCGTGGCATCGTGGCTCACGGGACGGCCGGCGGGATTGACCCGCGACTTGGCCAGGAACACCCAGGTGGTCCACCGTTACGACACCGCCAAACTGCAGTCGGTGTTGCCGGAATTTCGGTTTCGCCCGATTCGGGACGTCATCGCGGACGCCATCCGCTCGTGGCAGTGACGATCAGTTCTAGCGGCTGTCTCGTGCTATGGAGTCGAGGTGGACTTGCACCTCTTGCAACAAAACCGGAAGGGCTTCAGGCTGGCTGTACCACCATTGGTAGGTGGCGGTGAAGGCCGAATCTGTCACGTCTGCGGTCTTGAGGATCTGGGCGCGGTACAGGGCGCGGGTGCGGTCCCGGTCCCCTTTGAGCATGTGTTGCCGGTGGGCGGCTTCGAGCAACTGGAGTTCCGCGTGCAAGCGGATGAAGTCGCCCTTCTCGATGAAGCCTTCGGGCTTGGGCGGCACGTCGTCCTTGGCGCGGGAATCGCACCCGGACAGGGCCAAGCCCAAAGCGCACAGCCAAAGTCCGGTCCGACAGATCATCGCGCGAATTCCAAGCGGCGTCCGGGAAGCGATTCGCCTTCGGCAGGTTCAATGACCCGCTCGCCATCCCACACTTGGACCCCATTGACCCAAGTGCCGGCCACCCTTGCGGAGAAGCGGTCTCCGGCAAAGGGCGACCAACCGCATTTGCTTAGGATGCCGGATTCGGTGACGGTCCAGGAAGAATTCGGGTCGACCAGAACGAAGTCGGCGGCATAGCCCGGGCGGAGGTAACCGCGGTCGGGGATGTCGAACAGCTCGGCCACGCGGTGTGCGGTCAGGCGCGGAATGTCGGTCAGGTCCAGCCAGCCTTGGGCCACGCCCTCGTATAGGGCGACCAATGCGTGTTGTACGAGGGGCCCTCCCGAAGGGGCCTTCCAATAGCCGTTGGACTTTTCGGCCACGGTGTGAGGGGCGTGGTCCGTGGCGAGGACATCGATGGCCCCGCCGGGCTTCAGCGCCGCGCGGATGGCGGCCCGGTCTTCGGCCGTCTTTACGGCAGGATTCCACTTGATCCGGGTGCCGCGCTCGACGTAGTCCGCATCGGTGAACCAGAGGTGATGGGTGCACGCCTCGGCGGTGACGCGTTTTTCGGAGAGCGGCTTGCTGCCATCGAAGAGGGCCAACTCTCGGGCCGTCGAGATGTGGAGGACGTGCAGGCGTGCCCCTGTACGGGTGGCGAGTTCCACCGCCCGAGAGGAGCTGCGGTAGCAGGCTTCGGCACTGCGGATGATGGGGTGTTGGCCGATGGGCACATCGTCGCCGAACTGGGCCTTGGCGGCGGCCGCATTGGCCCGGATGGTCGCCTCGTCCTCACAGTGGGTGGCGATGAGCATCGGGCATTCCTTGAAGATGCCTTCCAGCACGGATGCGTCGTCGACCAGCATGTCGCCAGTCGAGCTGCCCATGAACACCTTGACGCCACAGACCCGTTTCGGGTCGGTTTTCAGCACTTCGTCGAGGTTGCCATTGGAGGCGCCCATGAAGAAGCTGTAATTGGCAGGGCTGACCTCGGCGGCCCGATCGTACTTGTCCTGCAGGAGTGCTTGAGTCAGGGCCTGCGGCACGGTATTGGGCATCTCCATGAATGTGGTGATGCCCCCGGCGACAGCGGCGCGGGACTCGGTGGCGATTTCCGCCTTGTGGGTGAGGCCCGGTTCGCGGAAGTGGACTTGGTCGTCGATCATGCCGGGCAACAGGTGGAGCCCTTGGCAATCGTGCAGGCTGGCTTGCGTAGCGGCCTCGGCGATGTTGGGGTCGCTGCTGGCGCGGAGGTCGGGACCCACGGCGAGGATGAGGTCACCTTGGATGAGAAGGTCGGCTTGTTCCACGCGGCCTTCGTGGACGAGGGAGGCGCCGGCAAAAAGGTGGGTCATGCTTTGGAAGCAGGTTGGATGTCGAACCGCCGCATTTGCAGCACGCCGAGGAAGGCCTCACGGAAGATGTTGAGGCTCATCTTGGACGTGCCGAGCTCGCGGTCAATGAAGGTGATGGGCACCTCGGCAATCGAGAAGCCCAGCTTTCGGGCATTGTATTTCATCTCGATCTGGAAGGCGTAGCCCACGAAATGGATGTGGTCCAATCGGATGGTGCGCAGTGTCTCGGCACGGTAGCATTTGAAGCCGGCCGTGGGGTCCTTGACGCCCAAGCCGAGGACGGTGTTCACGTAGAGCGAGGCGCCGTAACTCATGGCGATGCGGTGCCAGGGCCAATTGGACACCGAGCCACCGCGGGTGTACCGGGAGCCGACGGCCACGCCGGCGCCGTCCATGCAGGCTTCTCGCAGCCGCTCTAAATCCTTGGGGTTATGGCTGAAGTCGGCGTCCATCTCGAAGAGGTATTTGTACCCTTCTCCAAGGCCCCACTTGAAGCCGGCGATGTAGGCGGTTCCGAGGCCCAACTTTCCAGAGCGTTCTAGCAGGTGGATGCGTCCAGGGTGGTGTTCTTGGGCGCCGCGGACCAAGTCCGCCGTGCCGTCCGGGGAGCCGTCATCGACCACCAGCACGTGGAAGGCCTCACCGCGCGTCGGCGTCAACCCCATGACGGTGTCGAGCATCCGAACGATGTTCTCCTTTTCGTTGTAGGTGGGGATGATGACGAGGCTGTCGGACACGGCGTTGGAGTTCAGACTCAATTACAGGCTCATCCGGAGCAGGTTCAACTCCTCGCGGTCCAGTGCGCGCCAATGGCCGCGCGGAAGGTCTTTCTTGGTGATCGGCCCGAGGATGGTTCGGTCCAATCGTTCGACGGCGTAGCCCAGGTGTTCGAGCAGCATCGCTAGGGCTTTCGGGCGGTTGGAATGCAATTCCACGCCGATTTCCTTGGGCCGCTTTCCGCCGTCAATGAGCTCTGCTGAAGACACCTTGATGTAGCCGTGGTCGGTTTCGATGCCTTCGACCATGGCCGCGAGGTGTTCGTGCTTGACCGGCTGGCGGAGCGTCACGTGATAGAGCTGGCGAATCTTGGTGCCGTGGGCCCGCATGCGGTCTGCGAGTTCCGGGTCGTTTGTGAAGAGCACAAGCCCCGTGTCCATGCGCTCCATTTTGTCGATGGGCAACACGACTTCGCGTGTGGCATTCTTGATGAGGTCCATGACCGTGCGGCGGCCTTGTTTGTCGCCCGCGGTGCCCAAGAAGTTCTTGGGCTTATTGAGCACGATGTAATGCTTCTTTTCGGGCTTGATGCGCTGTCCTTCCACGACCACTTCATCGGTGGGGTGGACCCGGGTGCCGAGCGCGGTCACCACTTGGCCGTTGACGGTCACGGCACCGGCCGTGATCAGCAGGTCTGCTTCTCGTCGGACGCACACGCCGGCATTGGCGATGAACTTGTTGAGGCGCAATGGCGCGTCCGCATCTTTGAGCGGGGTGCGGCGCTTGGGCCGTTGGGGTCCGCCGTGGCGACGGCCGCCGGGACCGAACTTGGAGCCGCCCTTTCCGGAGGGCTTGCCGCCTTTGTTGGGGCGAGACGGTGCACTCCGGTCCAACTTGGCGTCGGACAGGCTTTTGCGCGAGCCGAAGCCCCGTTTTTCTTCTCCGGAGGACGCGCCTGAACGGCGGTTCGGATTGGAGGCACGGCCGGTGCGTTGCGGCTTGCGGGAACGGGGGCGATCGGACATGGACGGCGAATGCGGCGTGGCCGACAAAGATACGGCACGCCAATCCCCGGCAGTTGGCGGAAGGAGGGACGGTCAGCGTGACGGTGCGATCCGTATGCGCTCGTCTGTTCCAGCCGCTCCGCGGCGGCCGAAGTGGTAAGCCAAGGTCACCCCCTGTTCGAGGAAGGCCATGGCGTGCCGGGCGCGGCTCGCGTCGAGTTGGGCTGCGGCTGCACCTTCCACCACCGGGGTCTCCCCACTGAGGTCCTTGGAGGCGAGGAAGCGGCTGTCTCCCAAGGAGAGGCCACCACCTTGGAGGCGGGCGAGGGCCCGGAACCGGCCCCATTGGAACCACAGCCCGACACTGGCGCTCGCCCCGGAGCCGCTGATGTGCCAGTAGTGCTTGGTGCGCACCCCCTCCCAGCGTACGTCCGTGGCGCACAACACGATGCCGACGCTGGCCGCACCTTGCAAGCCCCAGCGGGACTTGCGGTTGGCCGTGTCCCAAGTCTGTCGGGTGCGCGCGGCCCGGCCAAATTCCACATTGCGTTCCACGGCCATCCGGATGAAGTTCAGGCCATCGCTGTGCTCGAAGTTGTAGTCGCGCCATGCCCAGTCAAAGGGGCTGCGGTCGTATTGTACGCCGCCGGCAGTGCCGCTCGCGGTGTGGATGGCGTGGGGGACCTTGTACTTCAGGTGGTCCCATCCTGCGCTGACCCAAAGGCCACCAAGGTGGCAGGCCCGCACGCGCCGTCCGATGCGGGCGTTGAACTGGGGGATGGTGAAGGCCGCCGGATTGAGGTGAACCTTGGGGTCAAACGGGGCTGGCATGTCAGTGGCGCGGACGTTGTGCAGGGTTAGGTCTACGCCCGGGCCCACGAACCGGATGTCGCTCACCCCGTATTGTGCCCGGTGGTACCCCCAATGCACGTACCATTTGGCTTCGGCTTTTGGCGTGTCCACCCATCCGATGGCCTCGCCCATCGCCCGGCTTCCGGTCTGTCCTTGGGAGCTGAGGGGAAGGAACAAAAGCCAGAATGCCAGCAGAAAAAGCGGGCAGAAACAAAGCTGGGAAGGGCGCACACGCATCGGACGTTGAAAGTAGGGGCTTCCCTGCGCAGGTCGGCGCATGTTTCCTCCCATGGGAACAGAGAAACAAGGCATCGGCCGCTGGGGAGAGGCCGTGGCCAGGGAGCACTTGATCAAATCGGGTTGGGAGATCCTGGCCACCGGATGGAGGGCCGGATACTTAGAGGTGGACCTTATCGCCCGGGACGGACCGTTCTTGGTGATCGTAGAGGTCAAGACGCGCACGGAGCCTGTTCAAGGCGGGTGGCACCGGATGGTGTCGCGCAGTCAGCAGGACCGGTTGATCCGGGCGGCGCGGGCTTTCTTGTCGCGGCATCCCGAGCGCGGGCTTGAGGTCCGGTTTGACGTAGTGGCCGTGTTGCGCAACCGATATGGTCACCGGATCCTGCACACGGAGTCGGCTTTCTATCCGTTGCTTCCGGGCCGTTGAAACGCACGGCGTCGTGTGGGGATTCCATGCGGTGGCCACGCGAAACGGCGGAATTCCGCCGTTGATTCGATACATGGAACAACGCTCTGTCTACCTCCTCATCATTGCCGTCCTGGCGTTGACCGTCGGCTACCTTGGTTATCAGGTATCCCAGCAGGGGAACACCATCGATGTCCAGTCCGGACAGATTGAAGCCGGCAACCTCGAACGGGACGCCCTCGAGTTGGATTTGCAGAAGTTGCGGTTCAGCTATGACACCCTTCAGACTGAGAACAGCCTGATGATGGCCGAGATGTCCGCCCAGCGCAGCGAAATCGAGGGGCTCATCAAAAAGGTGAAGGACCGCAACTACAGCGTGTCCAAGCTCAAGAAAGAGGCCGAGACCCTCCGGCGCATCATGCAGGGATACGTGGTGACGATTGACTCGTTGAACCAGGCCAACATCGCCTTGCAGATGGAGCGGGATGCCATGGCCGAGGAGGTGACGCAGGTCAAGGAGCGCAATCAGGATTTGCAGCGCCGGCAGGAAAACATGGAAGGCATCATTGAAGCCGGCCGCGTGCTTCAGGCCATGGACCTCACGCCCATGGCCATCCGGGTTTCGTCTACCGGGTCGCAGCGGGAAACTGGACGCGCCAAGCGGGCAGAGATGATCAAGACGTGCTTTACGCTCATGGAGAACCGCATTGCCGAAAAGGGACAGCGGACCTTGTTCCTCGAGGTGGTCTCTCCAGATGGGCGGTTGCTTCCGCCCGGCGACCGCGCTCCGGTGGCCATGAGCGGCGGTGTTCCGGCCTCTGCGGCCCGGTCGCTGGATTACAACGGCGAGCGCATGGAGGCGTGCATCTTCTTTACCGCCGCAGAGCCGTTTGTCGAGGGGGTCTACACCGTCCACCTCGTGGATGGGGGCGAGCGAATTGCCACGACCGATTTGATCCTGCGCTGAAGCAGGGCCAAAGGCGCAAATACAACGACTGAAGTGCGCGGGTTAGCGCACGAGGGTCACCCTGCCGGACCGCCTTTCTTGTCCTTTGCTGGTGGGGAAGACCACGACCCAGGTGTACACCCCGGGTGGAGCGTGGTGCTGTCCGGCACCTATGCCGCCTGCACCTTGCGCCATGCCGGGGCCACCAACCCCGCCGGTCCAAAAGGCACGGGGGTCCTCAGAACCCCAGATGCAGGTGCCCCAGCGGTCCCAGATTTCGACTCGGTAGCCTGGAAGCAGGGTTGGGTCCGGTGCCCCTGAGATGTAGGTTCCGGCCCCGTTGAGCCAAGCCCCTTCCGGCCGCCAGCCATCGTTGAGGCCGTCCCCATCGGGGGTAAAGGCAGACGGCACATACAAGGGGTAGTTGAATTCCACTTGGACCACGTCGGCGGAGCGACAACCATTGGTGTCGATGACGTGGAGGGTGAACGTGGCGTCTTCTTGAAGGAGGACTTCCGGCAGAAGGCAATCGCTGCATGAAAGCGGGTCCGCTGGGCTCCACCACAATGAATCGATGGGTGAACCCTGAACCGAGCCGTAGAGGAACGTCGGCTCGAGCCAGTCCTGACGTTGGTCGGGTCCGGCTTCGACTTCGGGCCGCGCCCAGACCAGTACGTCCACCTCGGCTGAGGCGACGCACCCGTCGGCGTCGGTGACATAGGCGGTGAATGTCTGGGAGGTCTCCGTGACGACCGTGGTTTGGGCTGAAGCGGGATTCGTCACGAGGCTGCCGGGCACCCACTGATACGAGACTCCGCCACTGGCCGACACCGGGAAAGGTTCTCCGGCGCAGACGCGGCCGCCGGGCTCGACGAAGGCTTCGGGAACGATGAGTTCGACAGTGACCTCGTCGGTGCCTTCGCCGCAGAGATTGCTGATGGTGACCGTGTAGGTCGTCGTTTCCAATGGGCTGGCCGAAGGGGTTTGGCTGGCGGGGTTATTGAGGCCGGTGGTCGGGCTCCAGATCCAGGTACTGCCCTCGTCGGCTTGCAACAGGGCGGTTTGTCCGATGCACAGCGGAACGGTGGGGTAGATGCTATCTCCGGGCGCACTGGGCACGACTGATACCGTCACGTCATGGAACCGCTCGCACCCCTCCGGCGTGGTGACCGTGACAGAGTAGGTGGTGGTCTCGACCGGGGAGGCCACCGGGTCCGGGGCGCTCGGGTCGGAAAGCCAATCGATGGGTTGCCAGTCGTAGTCCCAACCGGCGGCTTCGGGTTGGGGGCTGGTGACGGCCAGCGGAGCGCCGTCTCCAAGGCAGATTTGAGTGTCGCCGTTGATGTCGGTGACCATGTTCACCACCTCGACGGTGACGTCGGTGGATTCTGTGCCGCACAACGTCACGTCGGTCAGCGTATACGTGATGGTGGCGTTGGGTTCGGCCACCGGATCGGGGATGTCATCGGCTGAGAGGCCTGTGGCGGGGAACCAGCTGAGTTCTCCGTTGCCCGACCCGTCGAGCTGGACGGACTCCCCGAGGCATAGGGCGTCCACCGGGGGGATCTGGGGGTCGGCGTTGGGGGCAATGGTGACGGTGACGTAGGCCGTGTCGGGCTCGAGACACCCGGTGGTGTCCTCTGCGATGACCTCGACTTCGAAGACGCCGTTTAGGCCGTAGAGGTGCAGGGGGGCGACCTCGTTGCTGAAGTTGGCGTCGCCGAAGTCCCAGGTGAAGGCGGCGGGTCCGGCGGTATTGTTTTCGAACTGCACGCTTTCGCCTTGGCAGAATTGGTCAGGGCCGTCGATGGAGATGTTGGCGTTGAGCTTGCCCAACTCGAATTTGAAGACACCCATGTTGCAGTTGGGCGAAGGGTTTTCGGGGCTCCACGCTCCGGGGCTGGCCGGAAAGTCGTTCATGCCGCCGCACCCGGCGCAGACGCTTTGGTAGACCGTGCCATTTTGGTCAAATCGCGAGGACCCGCCGTCCACGTGTTCGTTGGAGAAAGGCCCACCGAAAAACGTGGCGTAGACAAGGTCGGTGGCATCCGGGGCAAGGACGGCGAGGTAGAAATCGCTGCCATCCGTGCTGGTCTGGAATGGCCCGCCTGCTGTGGTCAATCCGAAAGTGGAACTGCCGGAGACGTCGACGGTTCCGCTGTTGGCATTGGTTTCTCCTCCCCATCCGCTGATGTAGACTTGTTCGCAGTCGCTAACGAGGAAGGCTGTTGGACTCAAGTCAATTTGGCTGTCCCCGGACCCGAGGGTCGTTTGCCATTCAATGTCGCTCAAGTCGGGGAGGAAACAGGTGATGTACTGTCCGCTTTGGGGCTGGGAGAAGACGTTCCCGATGGTGGGCATGCCGCCCCGGGCTTGGCCGTAGGCGTAGGGCCGCCCTTGGCCATCGCGCTGGACGAAGTAGACCTGATCGTAGTCGGCGAGGCCGTGATAAGTAGCAAACTGGACGGTCAGGTCATCGGGACCGGCGTTCATCTGGGCGATCCATCCTTCTACACTGCCGAGTGGGTTTGGTTGAATGGAGCCACCGGGCAAGGGCAAGTCTGAGGACAGCGTCCCCCCACCTACGAGGATTTGCAAGGCGCCGAACGCGCCAAAACTGTTGTCGGGGGCGACCTCTACGCTGTACGCTGCATCCGCAGCGCTGCCCCCAAAGGTGCGTCCGCAAAGGAGGGTCGAGAGGTCCGCGCTGAACCCGGCCACAAGGGCGTCATAGGAACCGGCAGGCGCTGGACTTCCAGGCAGGTTGAGGTCCTGCGACGTGGTGGTGGTGGCAATCCAGATGCTGCCGTCCGGGCCGATGTCGATTTGTCCGCGGTACTCGTCTCCGAAGTTGGCATTGAGGCCGGCGGCCTTGTTCTGCCCGTCGTTGCCGGACCCCCCGAAGTAGGTGGCGGCTTCGAGGGTGAAATCCACCCCGTTGAAACTGGCCAGGTAGCAGTCGACCCCGTTGGGCTGGGTGTCAACCCCGTAGATGTCGACGTCCGTGGCGGGGCCTGTGGCAAGGTCGGGTTGGACAACCCCCGGCGTGGTGGGGAAGTTGGATGATCCGGTCGTGCCGAAAAGAACGATGTTGCCCCAGGTTTCGTTGTAGGCGAGGCTGTGGGGAATGTCGGCGTGACTTCCGCCGAGGTAGGTGCTGTAGAGCAGATTGGTGCCGTCTGGGCTGAACACGGTCACCACCGTGTGGCTGATGCCGTCGGCAAAGACGTCCATGGTCGCTTCGACGGCATCAGGTGTGGTGGGGTATCCCGGGGCAAAGGCGGCGGCCCCGCCGACCAGTGCGCCGCCGGGTCCATTGCTGGCTGTGGTGCCGAAGTTGTCGCCGGTGCTGCCGGCGAAGGTGCTGAAGGTGATTTCCGGATCGATCACGAGGGGCCGCGTCCCGTCGTAGGCGCCGATCTCGAATCGGACTTCCGGCCCGTCGAGGATGTACCTGCATGGCACCTCGTCGATGTGGCCGCCTTCGCGCCACTGGAATGCAAATGGCGGTGCGAGCTCGGCCATGAATCCCGCATCGGGGTCGTGCTGGGCGTGTTCCAATTGCAGAGCGCCGTCGGGCGTGATGTCCGGGCGCACCCCCCTGTAGCGCCATCCGATGTCGTTGGGGTCGGCGCCGGGTGCAACGGTGAATTCAAAGGCGGCCCGCCCTTGGCGGGTGCCCCGCCAGCGGAGGCGGATGCCCGGCCAGACATTCTCCGTCTTGAGCATGGACACGGGTTGAATGTGCTCTGCCCAGTGGTCAGGGTCATTGGAGAGATAATGGTGCTCGCGGTCCGAGGCAAATCCGCTGGGCACCCAGTTTAGGGCCGCCAAAGGGTCTGCATCGATCCATTCCGCCTGCCAGACGATGCCGCGCCGCGCCCCCTTGTGGTGGTCGAGAACCACCTCGGTTTCCGGGGACCATTGCCAGCAGAGCCAACCGGCGCGCTCCAGCTGGACCCCGCCGCCCACGACCTCGGCCCGGTGGTGGATGTGGTCGGGCCACTGTCCTTCATTGGGCACAAATCGCACCTGGGCCGACAAGGTGCCGGCGCTCAACAGAAACAGGGTCATCAGGAAGCGCACCATCAGACCAACAAGTTCGGCAACGGAATCGTTGCGGGCATGCCGCAGGTTTTCAATGGATGTTGTCCGCGAGGATGCGCATCTCGATCGACGGGGCAATCTTCTCGTGGAGGATGCGGTAGACGCACTCGGCGACGGGCATCGGCACGTCGAACTTCTGGTTGATGGCGTGGATGCCCAGTGCGGCTGGGTAGCCCTCGGCGACCATATCCATTTCGATGAGGGCGCCCGTGACGCGGTAGCCGCGGCCCACCATGGTGCCGAGGCGGCGGTTGCGGCTGTGTGGGGAATACGCCGTCACGAGCAGGTCGCCCATGTAGGCGGAGGAGTTCACGTCCCGCGCGGTTTCGTTGATGGCGTGCAGGAAGCCACGCGTCTCTTGGAGGGCGTTGGACATCATCACCGCGATGAAATTATCGCCAAGGCCCAGTCCGTGTGCGATTCCGGCGGCCACGGCGTAGATGTTCTTGAGCACGGCAGCGAGCTCGATGCCGAAGAGGTCGTCGGTGGTTTCCGTGCGGAGCCAAGACGTTCGCATGCGGTCGGCCATCCGTTCGGCGAGGCGCTCATTGGGGCAGGCGAGCGTGAGATAGGTCCAGTTTTCGCGGGCGACTTCCTCGGCGTGGCTTGGTCCGGAAATCAGGCCGATCCGTCCGTAAGGCACACCGAGCACCTTGTTGAGGTAGCGGGCGGGGATGTGGTGGTCGTCCGTGACCAGGCCCTTGACGGCGTTGAACACCACTTTCTTGTCCAGGCCCTTGACCTCGCCGATGGCGCTGTCAACGTAAGCACTCGGCACAGCGAGGATGAGCACATCACTCTCGTTCACCATTTGCTGCACATCTGCAAAAAGCTGGATGCGGTCGCGGTCCAGCGACAAGCTCTGCAGGTAATTCGGGTTGTGTCCGGTGCGCTGGATGTGGGCGAGGGCCTCCGGTTTGCGGATCCACCAGCGGACGGGATGCTCGGCAGCGTCTTCGTGCTGGGTGAACAGGAAGGCGAGGGCCGTGGCCCAGCTGCCACTTCCGATGATGCCGACGCGGTTGATGGACGGGGCTTTGCTGGCCATGCCACGAAGGTATGGTGGTGGCTGGGGAACCCCTATTTTTGCGCCCCCGACGGATGCAATGCCCATCCGACAACCTTCCCACTTGCCCCTTTGACCATGGCCCAACAGGACGACCATCTTAAGCGCGTGATTGGACACGCCAAGGAATACGGATTCGTATTCCCCTCCAGCGACATCTACGACGGCTTGAGCGCCGCGTACGATTACGGTCAGCTCGGGGTCGAATTGAAGAACAACATCAAGGCCTACTGGTGGACCGCCATGGTGCGGATGCACGAAAACATCGTCGGCCTCGACGCCAGCATCTTCATGCACCCGACCACCTGGAAGGCTTCAGGCCACGTAGACGCATTCAATGATCCGCTCATCGACAACAAGGACAGCAAGAAGCGCTACCGCGCCGACGTCTTGATTGAGGACCACATCGGAAAGATTGAAGCCAAGATTGCCAAGGATGTGAGCAAGGCGGAGAAGCGCTTCGGCGACGCCTTTGATAAGGCGCAATTCCTCGCCACCAACGGCAACTGCGTCCGTCGCCAGGCGGAGATTGACGACATCCACGCCCGGTTCAAGGCCGCCATGGATGCCGACGACCTCGAAGCGGTCAAGCAACTCATCGTCGATCTCGGCATCAAGGACCCGGAGACCGGATCGGCCAACTGGACGGATGTGCGCCAGTTCAATTTGATGTTCAAGACGGAGCTGGGTGCGGTCAGTGGCGACGCCGGGGTCATCTACCTCCGGCCGGAGACGGCACAGGGCATTTTCGTCAACTTCCTCAACGTTCAGAAGTCGGGCCGGATGAAGCTGCCGTTCGGCATCGCGCAAATCGGAAAGGCCTTCCGGAACGAGATCATCGCCCGCCAATTCATTTTCCGCATGCGGGAGTTTGAGCAGATGGAGATGCAATTCTTCGTCGCCCCCGGCAGCCAAGCCAAGTGGTACGAGTACTGGAAGGAGGCCCGGATCCAGTGGCACAAGGCCCTCGGCTTTGGCGAAGACGCCTACCGGTTCCACGACCACATCAAGCTCGCCCATTATGCGGATGCGGCCTGCGACATCGAATTCAATTTTCCCATGGGCTTCAAGGAGCTCGAAGGCATCCACAGCCGGACGGACTTTGACCTCGCCGCCCATGAGGAGCACAGCGGCAAGAAGCTGCGGTTCTACGACCCTGAAAAGGAGGAGAGCTACGTGCCCTATGTGGTGGAGACCTCCATCGGTCTTGACCGCATGTTCCTCGCTGTCTTGTCCAACGCCTTGCGCGTGGAGACGCTCGAGGACGGGTCTGAGCGCACGGTGATGCGCATCCCGGCTGCATTGGCCCCGGTCAAGCTGGCGGTCCTGCCCCTGATCAAGAAGGATGGCCTGCCGGAGAAGGCGCGTGAGATCATGAACCTGCTCAAGCTGGACCACAATGTCCAGTACGACGAGAAGGACGCCATCGGCCGCCGCTATCGCCGGCAGGATGCCATCGGTACGCCGCTGTGCATCACCATCGACCACGATACTTTGGAGGACAACGCGGTGACCCTCCGCGATCGCGACACCATGGAACAGGTCCGCGTGCCGATTTCCGAGCTCTCCGCCCGGGTGGCCGAGCGGGTGGGCTGGTCCACGCTGTTTGCCTGAACGCTTCTTTCCGATTCACACTCCATCGCCCTGATCATGGCATTTCAAGACTTGACATTCGCCGGCGTTCGCGCCTTGATTCGCGTGGACTTCAATGTCCCGATGAGCGTCCCCGCCGAGGACGGCAGCCGGACTGTGACCGACGACACGCGCATTCGCGCCGCCTTGCCGACCCTCAAGCATGTCCTCGACACTGGCGGGAGCCTGGTGCTCATGAGCCACCTTGGCCGGCCGAAGGGCCCAAATGCCGACCTCTCCCTGCGCCACATCCTGTCGACATTGGAGGGCCACCTCGGCTGTCCTGTCAAGTTTGCGCCCGATTGTGTGGGAGATGAGGCGCTGGAGGTGACGCAATCCTTGGCGCCCGGTGAAGTCGCCGTTCTGGAGAACCTCCGCTTCCACGGAGAGGAAAAGGCGGGGGATGAATTCTTTGCCGGCCAGCTTGCGGAGAACGGCGACTTCTACATCAACGACGCATTTGGCACGGCTCACCGTGCCCACGCTTCCACTGCGGTGATCGCCAAGTTTTTCCCAGAGGACAAGGCCTTCGGCTTCCTCATGGAGGGGGAGGTGCAGGCGCTGGAGCAAGTGCTCGGCAGTACGGAGAAGCCGGTCGCGGCTGTGATTGGCGGCGCCAAGGTGAGCTCTAAGCTGGCTGTGCTGCAGAACTTGCTCGATCGCGTGGACAAGCTGGTCATCGGTGGCGGCATGGCGTACACCTTCGTGCAGGCCCAAGGCGGTCAGGTCGGTGGTTCGCTTGTCGAACCGGACATGCACGGGGATGCTTTGGCCTTGCTCGAGGCGGCCAAGGCCAAGGGGATTTCCGTGCACCTGCCCGCCGACACACTGTGCGGAGACGGCTTTTCTCCGGATGCCAACCAGCAGATCCACCCGACCAACGCCATTCCCGACGGCTGGGAGGGCATGGATGTCGGTCCGGACAGCCGCGCGGACTTCGCCGCGGCACTTGCGGGTTGCAAGACGATTCTGTGGAACGGCCCGATGGGCGTCTTCGAGTT
>MDTG01033593.1_pt1 | contig 15797 bp, 15 predicted proteins | sample 811421 | NCBI WGS metagenome assembly MDTG01 (sample SAMN05326645, study PRJNA326480) | marine metagenome | isolation source: seawater | place: Pacific Ocean: South East | collected 2011 | reverse complement strand
GGATGCGGGCCGCCAACAGGCCGGCATTGCGTCCTCCGTCGAGGGCGACCGTGGCCACTGGAATGCCGGACGGCATTTGCAGAATGCTCAAGATGCTGTCCCAGCCGTCAATGCTGTTGGAGCTCTTGACCGGTACCCCCACCACGGGAAGGCTGGTCAGGCTGGCGACCATGCCTGGCAAGTGGGCGGCGCCACCCGCACCGGCAACGATGGCGCCGAGACCGCGTTCCCGGGCTGAACGGGCATACTCGACCATGCGGTCGGGGGTGCGGTGTGCACTCACGACAGTCATCTCGTGTTCGACGCCGAGTTCAGTCAGGATTTCAGCTGCTTGACGCATGACGGGCAGATCGCTCTTGCTGCCCATGATGATGCCCACTTTCATGGGGCAAAGATACGGGAGCCCTCGGCGGAAGCCCGTCCTCAGGGGTGAAGAATGGCGATGACGCAGGCCGTCAGAAGGCAGGCCACGGTACCGGCCAACAATGCGCGGAACCCCAGTTGGGCCAATTCTCCACGGCGTGAAGGGGCGAGGACTCCGATGCCCCCGACCTGGATTCCGATGGAAGCAAAGTTGGCGAAGCCGCAGAGCACATAGGTGGCGATGAGCACACTCCGTTCGCTCATGTCGGCCTTGAGCTTGCCCAAGGTCTCGTAAGCGTAAAACTCATTGATCACGGTCTTCTCCCCGAGCAGGCGCCCGACGAGCAGGATGTCCTCCGATGCCACCCCCACCAGCCAGGCAATAGGCGCCCCGATGAAGCCGAGGATGAACTCCATGCTCAGTGTGTCAAAGGAGGTGTTCGCGGCGATGGCCGCGTTGGCGCCGCTCCAGTCGCCGATCCAGCCCAGCAGGTCGTTGAACATGTAGACGAATGCGGTGAAGACCAAGAGCATGACACCCACATTGGCGGCGAGCGACAGACCATCCCGCGTACCCGCAGTGATGGCTTCGAGAAAGTTCGACGCCGTGGAGGGGACGATTTCAGCGTTTCCGGCGGCTTGGGGCTCCGTCTCAGGAACCAGCAATTTGGCTGCGGCGACGGAGGCCGGGGCGGAGATGAGCGAGGCGGTCAGCAGGTGGGTGGCGAAATAGGCTTGGGCCTCGGGGTCCGAACCGCCGAGGATCCCGACGTATGCGGCAAACACAGAGCCCGCGATGGTGGCCATGCCGCCGGTCATGACGAGCATGAGTTCCGAGCGGGTCATCTTTTCGAGGTAAGGCCGGATGAGTAGGGGGCTCTCCGTTTGGCCAAGGAAGACGTTTCCCGCCACGGACAGGCTTTCACGGCCGGTCAGGCGAAGGGTGTGACGCATGATCCAGGCGAATCCACGGATGAAGATGGACAGGATGCCCAGATGATGGAGCAGGGCACTCAATGCACTGAAAAAGACAATGGTGGCAAGGATGCGGAAGGCAAAGTTCTCCAGGTCCGGGCCCACCTGACCGTCGGCGAAGCGGCCGAGCAGGAAGTCGGTGCCGTTCCAAGTATAGCCGATGACCTGCACGAACACTTCGGCTACCCGGCGGAAAGCCGCGTGGATGAAGGGCACCTTGAGCACCAGGAGGGCCATGATGAATTGCAGGCCGAGTGCGCCTAGGATGGTACGCCAAGCCACGGATTTTCGAGCGGTGGACAGGGCCCACATCATGGCGCAGAGAACGGCAATGCCGAGGATTGCTTGCATCAGGCTTGTCTGCGTTCGAGTTCGTCGCGGATTTTGCCCGCCCGCTCGTAGTCTTCCTTCTGGATGGCGAGGTCCATTTCCTGCTGAAGTTCCTCGTCGGACAGGCCCGACAATCCGTCTCCCGGATCCACGGGCCCCTCTTCAAGTCCGAAGGGGTCGTCTTCATCGGCCTCCGGCATGGGCACGATGTCTTCCTCACCTTCCGGAGGAATGGCAGCCATTTCCATGACCTTGTCGTCGCAATAGATCGGGCAGCCGAAACGGACAGCCATGGCGACCGCGTCCGACGTCCGGGCATCGATGGTTTCCTCTCGGCCTTCTCCCTCACAAACGAGTCGGGCAAAAAAGATGCCTTCCACGAGGTCGTAGATCATGACCTCCTTCAGCGAGATGCTGAAAGCGCTGCTCATGCTTTGCATCAAGTCGTGGGTCAGCGGGCGGCTGGGGGTCATGTTTTCCAGCTTGATGGCGATGGACTGGGCCTCGTGCATGCCAATCACGATGGGCAGCTTGCGCTTGCCCTGCACTTCTTCGAGCACGAGGGTATATGCTCCGGACGTGGCGCCGCTGGGCTTGATGTCGAATACCGCAAGCAGGGACTTCTTCATGGTCAGCTGGGCGGGAAGGTAGGCCTCGGTGAACCGTATCAGAGCGCCTTGAAGGCCTCGGTCAATTTCGGAACCACATCGAAGGCGTCGCCCACAATGCCGTAGTCGGCGGCTTTGAAGAAAGGCGCTTCTGGGTCTTTGTTGATGACCACAATGACTTTCGAGCCGTTGACGCCAGCCAGGTGCTGAATGGCGCCGGAGATGCCGACGGCGATGTAGAGGTTGGGACGAATGGCGGTGCCGGTCTGTCCCACATGCTCGTGGTGCGGACGCCAGCCGATGTCGGACACCGGACGGGAGCAGGCCGTGGTCGCGCCGATGGAGTCGGCGAGATCTTCGATGATGCCCCAGTTCTCCGGCCCTTTCAGTCCGCGGCCAGCGGAGACGACCAGCTCGGCTTCCGGGAGCGGCGCTCGGTCTCCATCGCTGGGCTGGGCGGCCTCCAGGATTTCGACGCGGGATGAGCCGAGGTCGGTGTTGAAGGTCTCGACCGCAGCGGTTCCACCTTGGACTTCGGGCATGCCGATGGCATTCGGGATGGTGGTCACGACGAGGTTCTCCGTGTTGCCCTTGACCTGGGCCGTGGCCTTGCCACTGAACACGTTGCGGGTGTAGCTGCCCCCTTGAGGTGCAGCGGTCACGCCGGCGATGAGTCCCGCGTTCAGGCGCACGGCCACGCGGCCGGCCACGGCTTTGCCGAGGTCGTCCTGGGCGCACACCACGAGGTTGGCGTTTTCTTGTTGGGCGGCTGCGGACACCAGCTTGGCGAGCTGGGCGTCGTCGAGGTCTGCCGGACCCTGGAGCACACGGGACACCCCCACGGCTCCGAGGCCTCCGTCGCCTTGGAGTTCACCGGACACCACGGCCACGGTTTCTCCGATTCCTACTGCAAATCCGGCGGCTTCGAGGCTGGCCTTGCTGGCGTGGCCTCCCTTGGTTTGAATCAATGCGATGTTCATGATGGCTTTGAATTCGGGATTAGATGACCTTGGCTTCTTCTCGAAGCAGGTGGACGAGTTCGGTGGGGTTGTCGGCGTCGACCAGTTTGACGCCCGCTTTGGCAGCCGGCAGGGCAAACTTCTCGACGGTCGTGCCGGCGGCACTGCCGGCGGCAGGAACCAAGTTGAGCGGCTTGGTGCGGGCGGCCATGATGCCGCGCATGTTGGGGATGCGCTGCTCCGCCATGCCCTTCGCGGCACTGAGGACAAAGGGACCACTGACGGCGACCTTCTCGATGCCTTTGGCGGTCTCCCGGTTCAAGATGGCCTTGTCCCCTTCGTAGTCGAGGGAGGTGCACAGGGCAATGCAAGGCACGTCGAGGTGCTCGGCGAGCATCGCGGGCACGGCACTGCCATTGTGGTCGATGGTCTCCTTGCCGCACAAAATGGCGTCGAAGCCCTTGTCCTTGGCGTACGCTGCGATTTCAGCGGCCACCTGGCCGGCGTCGGTCGGGTTGGCGTCGATCCGGACGGCTTCGTGGGCGCCAATGGCAAGGGCTTTGCGCAGAATCGGGTCACAATCGGGCCCACCCACGGAGACGATGACCACCTTGCCACCCCCAGCTTCCACGAGCTCAAGAGCGCGGACGAGGGCGTACCACTCGTCATAGGGGTTGACGATGAATTGAACCCCCTCCTCACTGAAGCGGGTGTCGCCCTCGGTGAACGCGATGCGCGTTGTGGTGTCCGGGGCCTTACTGATGCAAACGAGAAATTCCATGCCTTTTCATTGAAGGTGGGGGACGGGTGTCCGGGTATTTGAGGATGCGAAGGTAAAGCGCGGGCGCCATCACCTCCCGCCCTGCATCGCAACTCGATTCGCACCCCCTATCTTCGCGCCCCTGATTTCGGACTAAGCACATTATCATGCGTACCATCCAATTCCGTGAGGCCGTCTGTGAGGCCATGAGCGAAGAAATGCGCCGGGACGACCGGGTGTTCCTTTTGGGCGAAGAAGTCGCCGAGTACAATGGTGCCTACAAGGCGTCCAAAGGCATGCTCGATGAATTCGGGCCTGACCGCGTGATCGACACTCCAATCAGCGAGCTTGGCTTCAGTGCCATCGCCGTCGGGGCCGCCATGAACGGCCTGCGTCCGATTGTGGAATTCATGACCTGGAACTTCGCCGTTTTGGCCAGCGACCAGATCATCAACCACGCCAGCAAAATGCTGCAGATGAGCGGTGGCCAGTTCGGTTGTCCCATCGTATTCCGTGGTCCGAATGGCCAGGCCGGCCAACTCGCTGCTACGCACAGCCAAGCATACGAGAGTCTGTACGCCAGTATGCCGGGACTGAAGGTCGTGACCCCTTTCACGCCCTACGACGCCAAGGGCCTGCTCAAGAGCGCCATCCGTGATGAAGATCCGGTCCTCATCATGGAATCCGAAAAGATGTACGGCGACAAGGGAGAGATTCCCGAGGGCGAGTACCTGATTCCAATCGGCCAGGCCAACGTCCGCCGCCAGGGAAGCGATTGTACAATCGTGAGCTTTGGCAAAATCCTCAAGACGGTGCATGCCGCTGCCGACGAGCTGGCCAAAGACGGCATCGACGTGGAGATTGTCGACCTGCGGACCATCCGCCCCCTGGACATTGAGACCATCCTCGAGAGCGTGAAGAAGACCGGTCGGCTTGTTATCGTCGAGGAAAGCTTCCCGGTGGCGAGCATCGCTTCCGAGGTTGGGTACCGCGTTCAGCGCCACGCCTTCGACTACCTCGACGCGCCAATCCGTCGCCTCTGCCAGAGCGATACGCCGTTTGCCTTCTCCACCACCTTGATTGAGGAAGCCCTTCCGCAGGTGGCCGATATCATCCGCACGGTGAAGGAGGTCAACTACGTGGCCTGAGCCCTGATTTCTCGCGCATTATCTTCGCGCCCCAATACCCCTGACCTGTCGGACCTGCCGGCAAAAATCTGAACCATGCAAGACACGATCCTTTATCTCGTGCCCGCCTTGGCCGTCGTCGGCCTCATCTACATGTTCGTCCAGTCCCGCTGGGTCCGCTCCCAAAGCACGGGAGAGGAAAAGATGAGCACGATCGCCCAGCACATCCACGAGGGTGCCCTCGCCTTCCTCAGTGCGGAGTACCGCATCCTTGCCGTCTTCGTGGTGGTCGCCGGAGCCCTCCTCGGCTTGGTGTCCATGCTCGTTGCAACGACCCACTGGTTTATCGTCATTGCCTTTGTCATCGGCGCCGTGTTTTCTGCGCTCGCAGGCAACATCGGCATGCGCATCGCCACCGAAGCCAACGTCCGCACCACGCAGGCCGCCCGCACGGGTCTGGCCCACGCCCTTAAGGTCTCCTTCACCGGCGGAATGGTCATGGGCCTCGGTGTCGCCGGCCTCGCCGTCTTCGGCCTGAGCGTCCTGTTCATCTTCCTCCTCAACTTCTTCTCCAATGGTGTTTGGACGGATGTCGACACCATGACGGTCATCCTTGAAGCCCTTGCCGGTTTCTCGCTCGGTGCCGAATCCATCGCGCTCTTCGCCCGTGTGGGTGGTGGCATCTACACCAAGGCGGCTGACGTCGGCGCCGACCTCGTCGGAAAGGTAGAGGCCGGCATCCCCGAGGATGACCCGCGCAACCCCGCCACCATCGCCGACAACGTGGGCGACAACGTGGGTGACGTGGCCGGAATGGGCGCTGACCTCTTCGGCTCCTATGTGGCCACGGTGCTCGCCGCCATGGTGCTTGGCAACTACGTCATCAAGGACATGGGGGGAGACATCGTCGACAATTACGGGGGCATGTCCCCAATTCTCTTGCCGCTGATCATTTCCGCCCTCGGCATTGTCTTCTCCATCCTCGGTTCCCTCGTGATCCGCGTGAAGGATGGTGCCAAGGAGGGCGAGGTGCAGGCGGCCCTTAACAAGGGCAACTGGGGCTCCATCATCCTGACCGCAATCGCGTGCTATTTCCTCATCGACATGATGCTCCCTGCGGAGTTGACCATGGAATTCTTCGGAGAGAAGGACCCGCGGACCTTCGGCCGCATGAACGTCTTCTACAGTGTGATCGTCGGCTTGATTGTGGGTGGAGCGATCTCCTATATGACCGAGTACTACACCGGTCTCGGCAAGAAGCCGGTCCTGAGCATCGTCCAGAATTCCTCCACCGGTGCCGCCACCAATATCATTGCCGGCCTCGCAACGGGCATGATCTCCACCTTCGGACCGATCCTGCTCTTCGCCGCTGCCATCTTCATCAGCTACGAGTTCGCCGGCTTCTACGGTGTGGCCATTGCCGCCTGCTCCATGATGGCGACCACGGCCATGCAGCTGGCCATCGACGCCTTCGGTCCGATCGCCGACAACGCCGGTGGCATCGCTGAGATGAGCGAATTGCCCGAGGAAGTGCGCGAGCGCACGGACATCCTCGACTCCGTGGGCAACACCACGGCTGCCATCGGTAAGGGCTTCGCCATCGCCTCTGCGGCGCTGACTGCCCTCGCCCTGTTTGCCGCCTATGTCAACTTCACCGGGATCGAGGGCATCAACATCTTCAAGGCCAACGTGCTCTCTGCCCTCTTCATCGGTGGCATGATTCCGGTGGTCTTCTCTGCCCTCGCCATGAACTCCGTCGGCAAGGCGGCCATGGAGATGGTGCAGGAGGTGCGTCGCCAGTTCAAGGAAATCCCCGGCATCCTCGAGGGAACCGGCACACCCGAGTACGGCAAGTGCGTCGACATCAGCACGCAGGCCGCCCTCAAGGAGATGATGCTCCCCGGCGCCATGACCATTGCCTTCCCACTCATCATCGGTCTTGTACCGTTGCTGTTCGGTGCAGATTCGAAGTGGGCCGCTGAGACCCTCGGTGGCTACATGGCCGGTGTGACCGTGAGTGGTGTGCTCTGGGCCATCTTCCAGAACAACGCAGGCGGTGCCTGGGACAACGCCAAAAAGTCCTTCGAGGCGGGTGTCGAGATCGATGGAGAGATGACCTTCAAGGGCAGCGACGCCCACAAAGCTGCCGTTACCGGTGACACAGTGGGTGACCCCTTCAAGGACACCTCCGGACCGTCCATGAACATCCTCATCAAGCTGACGTGCCTCGTCGGCCTCGTCATCGCCCCAATCCTCGGTGGCCATGGCGGTGGAGACCACGATGGACACGATCACGGTGCCATCGAGGCCCCGGTTGAGCCCCAGCCCACAGCAGCCGTCGAGGCCGCTGAATTCCCCGGCGCCTGATGCGCGGTGCGGAACTTCTTCCGGCCGCGTTCTTGGCGGCCATGTTGGGCTTCGTCTCTTGCGGCAGTGAGGAGGCGCCCGCCTCCGATCCGGAGATGGGTGGAGAAGTCGCCATCGAAAAGGTGGCTGACCCTTGTGATTGTCTTGGCAAAGGTTTGACCAGCGGGCAACAGCGCTTCTGCCGCGAGAGCAAGCGGGACACCCAATTCCTGGAGCAGCTTCGCCAATGTGGCGTGGAAGTGGGTGGCGTCAGTGCCGTCAACAACATGCCTTCTGACGGCCAGTTCACCATGGATGCGGACAAGTCTGTGATCCAATGGCGTGGCACGAAGGTGGGCATGGAGGAGAAGGGCACGGTGCCCTTCCGTTCCTGTTCCTTTCAAGTCCAGAATGGCATTCTCACCAGCGCGGATGTGGTCATGGAGATGAACGCCATCCAATCCACAAGCCAAACTGGCACTGCAGCACGGGAGCTGGGGCAGCACTTGCGCAGCGCCGATTTCTTTGACAGCGGCAATTATCCTACGGCGGCCTACACGATGATCACCTCCCGCGCAGACGGGCGAGGCAACCTCGTCGTCACGGGCAAGCTGAACATCAAGGGCATCACCAAAGAGGTGGACGCCCTCGTGACCTTTGCGTCTTACGACCCGGTGGTGGCGAGCGTGACCTTCAACTTTAACCGGGCGGACTTCGACGTGCGCTTCGGAAGCGGAAGCTTCTTTGACGACCTCGGAGACGACCTCATCTCCGATGAGGTTAACATGCGCCTCGCTTTGGTGGAAGATGTTGCCAAACGCAAGTGACACACCGCATTTTGGATTTCCGAAAACCAAAAAGGCCCCTCATCGAGGGGCCTTTTTGATGGGCGGAATCCGAAGGCTCAGAAGAGGCCGTTCAGTTCGGCATCGACCTTGGTGATGATTTCGCCGAGCTCCTCCGGGTTGTGCTCGAAATCCATGTTGTCCACATTGATCACGAGAACCTTGCCCTTGGTGTAGGTGGAAATCCATGCCTCGTAGCGCTCGTTCAGGCGATTGAGGTAATCCAGGCGAATGCTCTCCTCGTACTCGCGGCCGCGCTTTTGGATTTGCTCGACCAGGTTGCCCACGCTGCTGCGGAGGTAGACCAGAAGGTCCGGCGGCGTCACGAATTGCTCCATGAGCTCGAAGAGGCGCAGGAAGTTCTCGTGGTCCCGGGTGGTCATCAGGCCCATGGCCTGCAGGTTCGGAGCGAAGATGTAAGCGTCCTCGTAGATGGTTCGGTCCTGCACCATCTTCTGTCCGCTCGACTTCAGCGCGTGCAGCTGGGAGAAGCGAGAAGACAGGAAGTGCACCTGGAGGTTGAACGCCCAACGCTGCATGTCCTTGTAGAAGTCATTCAGGTAGGGGTTGTCCTCCACGCTTTCGTAGTGGGGGGTGATCTTGTAGTGCTGGGCGAGAAGCCGGGTGAGGGTGGTCTTGCCCGAGCCGATGTTGCCTGCAATCGCGAGGTGCATGAGTCTTCGGTTGGGGGTGGTAAGGTAGGGGGTAGGATGCCTTCCTACAATGGCCCAACCGGCTTATCCGAGAGGTCTGTGGACCAAGTGGGGGCGCTGGCCAAATCGACCCATGCCGAATCCATGGATAGCCGGGGGACTTTGTGCTGCCCGCCCAGTTTTCCCTTGGATTTCAACACGTTTTCGAACGTGCCCTGTGGGACCCACCGGACATCCGGCATGCTCAGGACAAGGTCGGAGGTGCGCTTGGCATCGTAGTCGGAATTGACCTTCCGCAGGTTGCGGTCGAGCGCGGCTTGGAACAGGTTGGCCGGGGGCAATCCGCCTGAGGCTTGACCGGGCTCGATGCGCCAGGCGTGGTGGCCGATGGTGCCGACGTCCGCACCGTGGCGTACCGTGCACGCTGTCCAGTTGCGCAGCTCTACGCCGAATTGGCGGCCGGTGGTGGCGAGCGCCCGCTCCGCATCGCCCACCATGAGCTCTTCGCCGGCGAGGTTCAGGCAGGACCGGGTGCGGCCGGTGATCTTCATGCGGTAAGGGGAGCGGGAAGTGAATCGGATCAGGTCGCCAAGCACGTAGCGGTGCAGCCCGCCGTTGGTCGAGATGACCAGGGCATAGTCCACGTCGAGTTCGATCTCTTCCAAACCGATGGTCGGGGCGAAGGGTGAGCGTTCCGGATCAAAGCCCGCTTCGAATGGGAGGAACTCGTAATGGATGCCGTAATCGAGCATCAGCAGCATGTCGTCCGCGCCCAGCCGGTCTTGGATGCCGAAGAACCCTTCGCTCGCATTGTACGTCTCGATGGTGTGGATGCCGGGGGGCATGATGCGGTCAAATGCCTCGCGGTAGGGGGAGAAGGACACACCGCCGTGCATGTACAGTTGTAGAGAGGGCCACACTTCACCGAGATGGTTGGCGCCGGCGATCTCCAGGATGCGTTCGAGCAGGACCTGGGTCCAGCTGGGGACGCCGGCCACGATGCGCACATCTTGTTCAAGGGTTGTGCGGGCCATGGTCTCGATCTTCTGCTCCCAATTTTCCATCAAGGCAATGGAGCGGGAAGGGGTCCTGCGCCATTCGCACCACCACGGCAGGTTGTTGATGATGATGGCGCTCAAGTCGCCGGTGAGGATTCCATTGTCGGCTTCTTCGGTGCGTCCTGTGCCCCCGACAATAAGGTGGCGTCCTCCGTAGAGGCGGGCCTTGGGGGAGGCATCGACATACATGGCCAGCAGGTCCTTGCCTCCCTTATAATGGCAGCGTTCGAGGGCGTCCTCCGTCACCGGAATGAACTTGCTCCGGTCCGAAGTGGTCCCCGAGGACTTGGCATGCCATTTGACTTCACCGGGCCATAGGACGTCGGACTCGCCGTCCCGGACGCGGTGAATCCAAGGCTTCAGGCCATTGTAGTCGCGGAGCGGCACCTGCTGGCGGTAGGCCTTGCCGGTCGTGCCCGCCACGATGCCGTGCTCCCGGCCGAATTGCGTTCCCGACAGGGTGTTCAGGTGGTGGGCAAGCACTTCTTTCTGCACTTCGTGCGGGTACTGCCGAAACAGTGCAATTTGGTGGAGCCGCTTGCGGATGAACCAGCTGAAGACGGTGTTGACGGGCATAGCGAAGGCTCAGTTGGGGTCGATCCGGTGGACGTCATTGTTGGCGTCTTCGATGTCGTTTTTGACCTCCCGGATGCGCACGGCAATCTGCGCCCAAAGGCCATCGCCGTTGTCCAAGGTGGCCAGTCGCATCAGCCGGATCAACGCTTCCTCATCATTGTCTGCGGTAAGCGCCATGTCGGCGAGGGTCGAATGCCCTTCTCGACGGAGCCAATCCACGGCTTCCTTCTCTCCTTCGGTGCCCAAGAGGAGGGCCATCAGATGCGCATGGCCATGGTGCCGGAGCCAAGCCCGGGAAGTTTCCTCATTGTGCAAGGCATGGCAGAATACCCCCAGCTCCGGATAATCCGATCCCATGAGCCAATCCCGCAGGCCTTCGTGACCTGAGATCGCTTCAGCCCAGGCCAACAGAACCTTGTTTGGGTAGAGGGGAAGGGAGGTGGGCATGGTTTGCGGGAAGAAAGATGCGCCGGGTTTCGAGAAATGGAAACAATCCATGGTCCTCGTGGGGTTCCTTTGAAGTCCTTTTTCGGTCACACGCCCTTTCATGTCCTCGACCTTGTCTCCATCCGATCTCCCTGCCAGCGCACTGGCGCAGGTCGAACCTTCCGGGGAAGGGCCGGCTTATGACCGGGCTTTTTTTCTGCTCTGTGGGGGCACGGTGGTCTTCATGGCCAGCTTCGGCATGCTGCTTCCTGAGCTGCCGGCGCACCTTGCGGCGATGGGCGGAGAGGCCTATCTCGGTGGCGTGGTCGGCATGTTTACCCTGGCCGCATTCCTGTCCCGTTTTTTGAGTGGCCGAATCGCAGACCGAGCTGGCCGTCGAAAGGTCATGCTCGTCGGCTCTGCCGTGACCGCCATAGCCGGGTTCGGATATCTGGTGGCCACGTCCATCGCGGCTTTTCTCGCCTTGCGGTTTTTTCATGGACTTTCGACCGGGTTCCGTCCGCCGGGGACGAGTGCTATGCTGACCGACCGGATCCCGAAATCGAGGCGGGGAGAAGCCCTCGGTTACCTTGGGGTCGCAGGCAATGCCGGCATGGCGCTGGGTCCGGCCTTCGGAAGCTGGCTGACGGTCGAGCATGGCATCGAGTGGATGTTCATCACCTCAGCGTTGCTCGGCATGGTCAGTGTGGGGTTGACCTGGCCGTTGGCGGAAACCTTGCCAGGGGCGCGGCCGGTACAGGCATCCGACCTCAATCCCTTCCAGGGGGGGCTGATCGATCCGCAGGCGTGGCCGGCCGCATTGGTGTTGCTTCCGGTGGCGTATGCCTTTGGGGTTTACCTGACCATCACCCCGGATTTCGTGGACCATTTGGGATATGTGTACAAGGGGTCCTTCAACACCATCATCGTGGTCAGCTCCATTTCCATGCGGCTCTTTGCCGGTCGGGTCAGCGATCGCCATGGTCGGTTGCCGGTGCTGCTCGTTGGGACGGCGCTGATGGCCATGGGCATGGCGGTCCTCGGCTCCGCGACCACCAAGGGCGTGGCCACGCTGGGGGCCTTGCTCTACGGGGCCAGCATCGGCATCAACATGCCGACTGTATTTGCCTGGACCGCGGACCTGGCCCAACCCGGCAAAGTGGCATTGGCGCTCGGGACAATGTTGATGGCTCTGGAGGTGGGCATCGGCGGGGGAGCGGTGTACAGTGGCTCCGCATTCAGCGGAGATGTCGCCAACATTCCCATGCTCTATTACAGTGCGGCCCTCGGGACGGCGGTCACCGCGTTGGCCTTGATTCCGCCCACGCTCAAAGGACGAAAGGTGTAGCGGAATCCAACATCCAACCTTGAAAACCTCGCAGCTGATGCTGTCAAGGGCGGAACGGGCGCCCGTACTTTTTCGGCATGAGCACGAAGGAACTCTCCGCTGCCGAAGCCATTCAGGACAGCACCGCCATCCAAACCCCTGCCGCGGCCAAGCCCGAGTTGCAGAACCCCGATTTGGATGCGGGCCAATTGCAGGCCGAGCGTCGTGAATTGGCCCGGGACTTCGTGACGCTCAAGCACACCATCGCGCAATTGCGCGCAGACCGCGACCGACTGGCCGTCGAAAACCGGGACTTGAAGATGCGCCTGTCCGCCATCGAGACGGACTACGCCAACCTGTTCTCCTACGTGGAGGGCAGCCAGGGCCAAGCCTGACCTTTCTCCATCAACAGGACTTCAGCCCACCTCGGCAGATGCCGTGGCGAGGCTGCGGTCGACTTTCTTGAACAAGCCCTGCAACACCTTTCCGGGGCCCACTTCCGTCACCTGATCCACGCCGCTGGCGAGGAGCCACTGCATCGTCTGCGTCCACTTCACCGGAGCCGTGAGCTGGGCGATGAGGTTCTGGCGGATGACTTCCGGATTGGTCTCTGGGGTGGCGGTGACGTTTTGCACGATGGGGCAACGCGGCGTCTCGAGCGCAGCCGTCTCCAGCGCGGAGGCGAGGCGCTCCCGGGCCGGCTCCATCAAGGGGGAGTGGAAAGCCCCTCCGACCGGGAGCAACAGGGCGCGGCGAGCACCTTGCTCCTTGAGCGTTTCACAAGCGGCCTCGACGGCGGGCACTTCGCCGCTAATGACGAGTTGACCGGGGCAGTTGTAGTTGGCGGCGACGACAATGCCTTCGGTGCTGTTGCACACCGATTCCACATCGGCGTCTTCCATGCCGAGGATGGCGGCCATGGTGGAGGGCGTGGCCTCACAAGCTGCTTGCATGGCAAGGGCGCGTTCGCTGACCAGCTTCAGGCCGTCGGAAAACTTCATTCCGCCCGCGGCCACCAGGGCACTGAACTCGCCGAGGCTGTGGCCGGCGACGAAGTCGGGGTTAAAGCCGTCACCCAATCCTTCCGCCAGGATGACCGAGTGCAGGAAGATGGCGGGCTGCGTCACCTTGGTTTGCTTCAGGTCCTCGTCGGACCCGTTGAACATGATGTCGGCGATGTCGAAGCCGAGCACGTCGGCGGCTTCGGCGAAACGGTCACGGGCAAAGGCGTGGCCGTCGATCAGGTCTTGCCCCATGCCGGGGAACTGTGCCCCCTGTCCGGGGAATACCATTGCGTTCATGGCGGCGAAAATAAGCGCCGCGCCGAACCCGGTCAGAGGGAGTAGGCGAAGCCGACGGACAGGACTTCCTTGAATTGGGTTCCGGGACCGAGGCGGGCCGGGATGGTCACTTCGACGCCTTGGTCGTTGACTGCGGTGCGGGCAGGGTCCTTTTCGAGGACCACATCGTCGTCATAGATCAGTTGCAAGCTGATGGTGGTCCGCAGGCTCTCGTTGACCTTCATGTCGAGCAGGCCGGTCCAGTTGATGTCGACGTTGCCCGGATTGGACATGAAGTTGGAAAACAGGTCCAGCTGGTGGGTCCAATTCACATTCTCCATCAATGTCCAGGTCAAGTTCCATCGGATGTATCCCCCCAATTCGAGGCGCTCTTTCCGGCCCGGCATCACCCCGAATGCACCCGCAGCGGAGAGGGTGTCGTCCATCACGACGGTGAGCTTCCCGGTGAATGGCGCAACGAAGAGCCGGTGTCGGTCAGTGGGGCGTGGCGCGTAACCGGCAGCGACCACCAGGTATCCGGGTGAGAGGAAGTTGGAGATGCGGTGGTCCCGATCGGGAAGTCCGTCGACCAGGGCGTAACCAGGTAGGAATTGGCTTCTTGCATCGAGCAGGATGGAGAGCCGACCCTTCTGGTTTTTGGAGGGCAGTGCGGTGCTCCACTGTGCGGTCATCGCCAGCCTGTCATCCGTTTTGTGCCAGGTACCCTGTTGGCGGAGAAGGCCCAAAGCGGCATCCACCCCCCAATGGATGCTCTTGGGGCCTTTTTCGGTGGTGCTGCCCAGCTTAGCGAGGGTGGTGAAGGCGACCGAGCTTTCGCCACCGCCCGCCCAATTGGCCAAGGCGGTTTGGCTCAGGTTGAGTCCCAATGTGCCCGAGAAGGCTTGCACGGTATCGTTGGGGTTCTCATCCACCCGCACCACGGCAGTCTCCACTTGTTCCACCTTGGTTTGGGCCGCAGAGGCCCAAGGCGCGAGAAGGAGGGGCAATGCCAAGAGCGCAGGAAGTGGGGCCCGAATGATATGGTGAGGTTCAGTCTGGTGCATTTGTAAGCGGGATGGCAGGCCGATTTCTGACGGGTAAATTATGGACCGTGATGCTGCGCCTGCTTTGCGTGCTTGTCGGATTGTGCTGTTTCACCGGCATGGCCAAAGGCCAAGAATTGTCCCTCGCACTGCCCGGTACCCAGTTGTGCGATTGCCTCCCCGCCGAGGAATACCTGCTCATCCAGAAGTGGGTGGACGTCGATGGGGAATTGACCCTCGTTCATTCGGCGACGGTGGAGACGCTCATTACGTTTCTCGGGGCATACGGATTCGTGGGCGGCCACGTGATGAATTTCAATTGGCCCTTGGACCTCGTGGTGGGGTCTGCTGACCTCACCGCCTTGATTTCCGGATTCAATTACAACCCGGATTTCACCGAGGCATTGTGCAGCTGGGAAGTGGTCAACGTGGCGAGCCATGGGTGGATCCTGATTCAATCCGAGGCCGGGGGCTACAGCGAGGCGTATGTGCATGAGACCATATTCGACGAGTTTGACGACGGCCCACAGGTCTATGGCCAGTGCCTTCTGAACAGCTTTGACTTGGAGATGGTATACCTCCCGGATTCGGTGGTGCGGTTGCGGTTTGCCCGAAAATTTCAAAGCAATCCACCTCTGGACTGAATGGGCAACCTCTCAAGTCCTGACAGTGAAATCCCCCTTTCGGGGGAGGTGCTGTGCGAAAGAATGCTCAGATTTTTGCGCCTCTATTTAGAACGATTCCAAATAAAAAGCGTCATGCGCAAACTTCTTTTCCTCATTCCTTTATTTCTCGGTGTGTTTTTGACCTCCTGTAACAAGGACGTGCCCGGTTGTACCGACTCTACAGCGAGCAATTACGATGCCGACGCGACTGAGGACGACGGTTCATGTGAATATGCCATTGAGGCCCCCTCGACTTACAGCTTCTTTGATGCCGACGGTAACAGCACTGTGAGTTACAGTGGCCAGCACCAACGTCTCAACATGTTGGATGAAATGGTGGATTACATGAAGACTGCCAATACTCCTGGCACAGCTGTTGATGCCGCCACGTTGCTCTCCATGTATGCCAATGATGGTCATGTTTGGGCGGACGATGAAGGCTTGGGCATGACCGGG
>MDTG01398754.1_pt1 | contig 15799 bp, 8 predicted proteins | sample 811421 | NCBI WGS metagenome assembly MDTG01 (sample SAMN05326645, study PRJNA326480) | marine metagenome | isolation source: seawater | place: Pacific Ocean: South East | collected 2011 | reverse complement strand
GACCTGAAGCAAGAGCTCCTACAATGACATCGGTGAAGGCGGCCTGCTTTTGCGGCAGGGTGGCATCGGCACCCCCATCCGCATGGACAGCATCGATTACGGGCAGGAAATCTCTGATTCGTTCTCCGAGCGCACGGACCTGCGTGTTCCGGTCCCGGATCGACTGGAGGGAATCCACCTGGTCGCTGATCTTGAGGCGCTCATCACCATCAAGCCCCTTCAGCTTTCGTTTTTCCTTCCCGTGAAGGTAGTCGAGCAACGCGTTGTCGGAAAGAGCCTCATCCGTGTTGATAACGGACTTGAACAGTTCCTGATAGGCCGTCATGGGATCGGCATAGCAGTAATTTCGCTGCTTGGCTGCAGGGGCGGAATACCCTGATACGATGCCGGTCCGGTGATCCCTCCCGTGCGGGACCGCCAGTGACATCTCGACATGCCCGAAGGGAGAGGGAAAAAGCCGGGCCAACTCAAAGTCCACGGTCGCCCTTTTGATGTTACTGAGAATGTCCCGCCCGGCCTTGTAGGCGCCCATGCATCCCGAATACGAATAATGCCCTCCTCCACTGACCGACATCGAGATGCCGTGCAATATCGTCATGTTGTCCTTGTGCGCGTCCAACCCCTTCAACCAGTCGGGCAGTTCATGCCTGTCCAGGCTCACCTCGAACGCCTCCTTCTCCTCATGCTTCCTCAACTCCTGCTTGGAGAAGGACGGGAGACCGAACTGGGAGGGCAGATTCCCATTGGACTTTCGTATAAAAACAAATCGACGAGGGATTCCGCCACCACCCGTTGCCTGCGCACCAAGGAGATGATTGAAAGACGGACTGAGCGCAAGGCTGACGGTCCCCAGAGCGGTTTTCTTAAGGAGTTCTCGTCGATTAAGGTGCATCATTGGTTCTCTGCTGCTTTTTTCCGGTAAATGAAGGAGTCCGATGTAAGGAGAGAGACGATCACTTCATCAAAACTACCATTGTGATCAAGGTAGGCCTTCTCCGCATCCATCAACGCCCTGGAATCCGCAAGTGTTTCGTTGCGCCCTAGAAAGAAGCGAAAGGCATGCCGGATGATGGACTGCCTGGCCCGGTCCGATCGTGCAAGGCGCTCGATTAGATCGAAGGCGTCCGCGACAGCACCATCAAGTGCGGGATCCCCTGTCCCTTCAAGCAGGCCCCGCGCATCAACAGGCAGCGTCTTGTAAACCGGAAGCGAGGCTCCGAACTCATTGGTTTTGCCCCGCTTGGCCTCCTCAAGGAGATTGTCCGGGTGCTCCAGGTTTTCCTTTGTACGAAAACGGCCGAAGTCATCAAAATTCTCGAACGGGAACCCGAGGGGATCCATCTTCTGATGACATCTCCAGCAGTACGAATCACCCGTCCTGATCTCCATCCGCTGGCGGAGGGTCTTGTGGTGGTCCGGGGGAATCACCGCATCCACGGTGATCGGCACATCTGGGATTGTACCTGCCAGAAGTTTTTCCCTTACCCACTTGCCCCGGTGAATCGGATCGGTCTCAAGATTCTGTGCATGTGCGATGAGCCATGCCGGGTGAGTCAGCATGCCCTTCCGGTTGGGCACCACAGCAGGTTGACTGGGCGGATAATCCCATGTCTTCCAGTCAATGTTCCAGTAGGAGGCAACCTGTTCACCACGCATCTGCTGCCCTGTACGGCCTACCACGTTACCCCCGTGCCAGAATCCCATGGATATTTTCATGTAAGGCATTCCGTTGGCCTGGCCCTGGCTGAAATGGTGTTCGAGAGCCGGCATGATCCTCTTGAGGGTGGTCAGCAGGGACTTGTTGTCCTTCACCCGGGCCTTCTGGAATTCCCAGATCGTGAGCAGGAACTCACGGTGCGGGCCGATGTCCTCCGGCGCCCATTTCCTCCAGTCCATCTTCCTGAAGTAGCGATAGACCTTCTTTAACTGTTCAGAACCGGCCATCATGGCTCTGTTGTCTCCCGAGTGATAAATGAAAAAACGGTCCGTTGTCAGCAACTCCTCGAACACCTGTTCGTCCTGCTCGAGGATGTGTTCAACCAGCATATCGGCCTCGTCAATCAGGCGACTGACCGCCTGCTCGTGCCGTCCCGCACCAAACCGTGAATCATCCTTGAAGACGTCCTGCGCCTTGGGGTAGCCAAAGAACTCCCTGAAAAAACGCAGCTTCCGGATCGGCTGGTTCGTCACACTCGCATTGAGGTTCGCAGCCTGGACATTCTCGTCAACAATGCACCACTGGTCACGACGGGCCAGCATTCGCCGGATTTCCCGCTCATAGTCCTTCCTCGTATTCAACCGAGCCTCTTCCACAGCCTGCACGAGTCCTTCATCGGGACCGGAATCGGTCAACGCGTAGGCTAATGCGTAGCTGGCATTCCGCGGGGACATCATCCGTCGGCCGGCTCCATCCTCAGGTCCATGCCCAAACTCCTCGCGGTAGGCGAACTCGGAACTGAGAAGCAGCGATTCAACGATCTTCGCAATCGCCTTCTGCGTCCCCACCCTGCCCCTGTATTGGGCGAACTGCATGACCTCCTCACTCAACTCGGCCTCTGTCGGGACCCGCTCCAGAATCACTCCGTAGAGTTCCGAGATCATCTTCTCTACCATCAATTCGCTCTTTCCACCACCTTCTGCAATGTCTCGACTCTGGGAGGCTCTCCAGTCCTCCAGGCATTTTTCAATGATTTCATTGTAGCGATCTCCCTTCCTGCGGTGAGCCCTTATTGTAGCGGTCAGGACTGCCATCTCGGAGGCACTGAGTTGTTTGTACTCAGGCCTTCGAAATTTCCCGTTCTTCACGTGTTGATAGAGCCGGTTCATGTCCCATGTGTCATAAAAAAGTTTCATGGTCGTGATGCGGTTCTCAATGCGGTGGTCGCTCACGCCCTCTCTCCACCATTCGTTCTCACATTGCCGGATGATCTCGTCATACTCGGCACGATTCGCATTACTGTAGGGCGCCCAGACAGGATTACCGCGGAGGTCTTCCTCCGACTTGGCTGTGAGTTCCTCGACCACGAAAGCCGTCCGTTTGTAAGCGCTGATCCCCTGCAGGATCGCCCTGATATCCTCCTGGTCAAAACGGCCCAGAAAATCGAGGTTCTCATGGCGCTTCCGGACGCCCTTCTTGGAATGACTCGGCGGACCGGGATAGGGAATTTTCTTTCTTACCACATCCGGCAGCAGATTCTCATGCCGGGCGCCATAGATTTCCTTGAGCAGGCGCTCCATGAAGGGGTAGGTCCTGAGAAACTCCTCGCGCCTGCGGAGGGTCTCCCGCCGCTCCAGCTCGCCCTTCATGAGTGCATGCATGTCCGGGTAGTGCACCTTCATGATGGGCTCAGACGTCATGTGCTCAGCAACTCGCTTCGCGTTCCCGATCATGGTCAGGAGGTGGCCGGTAGTCAGCCCGGGGTGTGCACTGTAGCGAACCCCAACCTTTTCCGGGAGCAGGAATGGGTTCGTAATTGTCCGTCGAAACTTGTTCCCGCGTTCCGTCTTGGGGCTCCAGTGAACTCCACTATCGCCGTGGACCGGCCGGCTATCCCCGTAAATATCCCGGGTCGGATGATAGTTGAGCAGCCGGTTGATCTTCTCATTGAAGATGAACTCGCTGATTAACCAGCGCCGGTCGGGCGTGGAGCCCGGAAGGTCTGCATGTTCGCCCGAGAAAAGATCGTCATGCGGAACAGCATTGCCGTACTCAAAACGCTTCAGTTTCTCTGCCAGAGCTTGGGCAGACTTGCCCGTGAGCTGGCTCGTGACCCAGTTCTGAAGCAGTGTGCGTTCGGGCCCACTTGGCTGCTTGGCCTTCACCGGAGGCATCTCTTCCAAATGCATGACCTCCTCCACCTGTCCGAACAGGGCCTGCCGGTCTATCGCATCAATCGATTCCAGAAGGTCGAAGCGTATTCCGCCTTTCTGCTTATCAGGCCCATGACACGATACACAGTAGGAATCCAGAACCTGGATCGCTCTCTCTTCCAGCTCCACCGGATCAGGACCGCCCCCCTCGCGCTCCTCCCCACTGGCTGCCGGGTACGCAGAAGGTGGCGTCAAGATCACAAAACCGAGAGCGAAGAATCCGCCCAGGCGAACTATCCAAAATTTTCCCTGCATTTAAAGACTCATGGGATCTTTTGACCACGGGTATATGCCCTAAATTATCCAACTGGCACGCCCTATCTTTTCTTCAGAAGGTTGGCGCCCCCTGCTCCTATCGACTCTTTCTTCCTTCGCGCTTCTTCCCCGACAGGTGGAGGCTCTTTTTATGAAGGGACATTATAAAGGCCGTGACCGCGGAGGCCGAGAGGCGGGAATCCGCTCCGTAGCCCGCGTTGTCCCGGTTCGGCTGGTAATAGAAGGTTCCGTCCGGACACTGGGACAGGACAAACCACCACTTGTTCTTGTCCATCAAGCGCCGGAAGCTCGCTGGATCGATGTGAGCGGCAGTGGCGGCGTATGCCATGCCCATGACCGGAGATCCATGAGTATCAGGAAAGCTCTCCGGATGCCGGCCGATCACCTTGGCATGAGCGAGGGCTCGCTCGAGATACTTGTCGTCCTTGTAGGGACTCAACGCATTGGCGATGCCGGCCGCGCCGGTGCGCCCCATGTCAGCCCATTTGTCCTGACCGGCTGCCTTATCCGCATACCACACGTAGCCGTTGCGACCGGAAGATCGCACAAGAAAATCGTAGGCCTTGTCGTGACGCTCACGATCCACCCTGATCCCACAATGCTTCATCATCGCGAAGGCCAGCGCGCCCTGCCCGGTGAGCATGCTGATCGGACCGTAACCCTCAAACCCGGGGTTATGCCCCCAGCCACCGTGGGCACCCATCTTGTCCTTCGGCACTGCCCCTGGGTGGGTTTTCCGGGACTTCTCGTCGATCTGCGACATGTCCACATACTGGCTCGAAACCAGGAAATCGTAGACCTCCTGGAGCTCCGGCAGCACCCATTCCTCGCCGGTTGCGAGGTAGAATTCGCTCATGACAATGGCGGCCGCCATGTAGCGCCAGTTGATAAGCCAGCTCCGATCCTTGGACTTGGTAGTGCGGGCGTGAAACTTCGCGCTCTTCCTGACAAGGTCGAGGTGTTTCCGATTACCGCTGGCCAGCAGGGCAAGGGGAGCAAAGGTATCATGCGGGGGGCGGCCCCAGGAGCCGTCGTCTCGCTGGGTCTTTACAAGATAATCAAGGAGCCCTTCGAGGAGACGGGCGCTCTTTGCGCAGTCCGCCGGGTATGTTGACCCGTAGGTGCCGTACTGAGTACCGACATCGAGGGTCACTTTGAGGAGCTTGTTCTCCCGCTGGAGATCCAGGTCCAGTCGACCGTTTCGATTCTTCCCCTGACTCTCCTCCAGGGCGACCGCGAAGTCGAATACAGGCCCGTCCGGCCCAAACACCTTCATTCCGTACCCATTGCGGTGAGGCGTCTTGAAGGCACGGCCGTTGGCTCCCACCACCAGATCTCCCACCTTCACCTTGCCCGCCGCGGGGCTTCCGCTGAAGACGTGCCGGACGAGCAGGAATTTTGGTTCCTTGGCAATGAGTTCGGCCCGCATCCCGGTGATGCCCAGATTGTAGAACCAGCCGTTGACTTCAGCATCCGGTCCCGAGCCTGCCCTCTGCTTCCACGGACGTCCGTTCTCATGATAGTGCACCTGGCTGAACAGGGACTGGGGCAAAAGCAACAGGAGAAGGAAGGCCGGCAGACGAAGAATCATTGGGAAGGTTCGTTAGGTTCTGTGCTGATCATAGATGCTTATCAGGTAATTCAGATCTCCGGGGGCTGCTCGCACTGCTGCCCCCGCATCGCTCAAATCGTGAACGGAGCGCGGCGTTGGTAGCCGCACAGGGCATTGGCCTCGGCGTCGTTGACAAAGATTTCCTTCTTCGGGTCGAACGTGACCTTCCGTCCAAGTTTCCAGCTGATCGCGGCGGCGAAGCAGGCCATGTGACCATACCGGACGGCTGTCGAGTTACAGACAGGCTCGTTACGGGACTTCACACAATCCAGAAAGTTTCGGACGTGAAGGAGAGGATCCGTGCCGCGAATCTGGCTTTTGAGTCTGCCCTCGAGCAACTCAGGGTGACTTGACGCGATGCCAAGATGATCGCCGGCTTCCACCCAGCCCTCCTCGCCTACAAAGCGCACGGGACAGGTTCCCAGTCCCTTGATCCATTGGCCCACCCCTTTACCGGAGGAAAGTCTCATCACCAGCTTGATTCCGTTGGCGTATCTGGCGTGAAGCAGAGTGTCGGATGCGGCTTCAAATTCAATCGGCGTGGTTCCATCGGCATCGGCCGCCCACTGACAAAGATCGATTGTATGAGAGCCCCACTCTGGCAGACGCCAGGCAGAATAGAGCCCCTTGTGATTACGCCAACGCCCCCGGCAATAGGCCGCGTTGAAGGGAATCTCCGGTGCAGGCCCGAGCCATTTGTCCCAGTTGATGAGCCCCGGGTCCGGTTCAGGCTGGGCCGGAAGCGGAGCGAGGTAGTTCTGCAATTGCAGGATGCCGGCGTGAACCTCCTTGATCTGTCCCAGCTTCCCCTTGAGCGCCAGGTCAGCCGCCAATCTGAAGTTCGGAACACTGCGCCGCTGCGTTCCTGCCTGGAAAACCCTCTCGTGCTTCCTGATGTTGTCATCCAGCTCCTGACACTCCTGGATGTTCATTGCACAGGGCTTTTCGCAATAGATATCCTTTCCCGCCCGAGCAGCGTAGATCGAGGCCGTGGCATGCCAGCGATCCCCAGTAGTGACGAGGACTGCATCAATGTCGTCTCGTTCCAGAACACCGGACATGTCATCGTAAATAACACAATCCTTGTTTCCATAATGCCTGTCGGCCTGGCGCTTGATGACCTCGCGCCGATCCTTCTGGGGATCGGCTACGGCCACGAATTGCACATCCTTCTGTTTGAGAAACGCATCGAGAACCTTCTGACCGCGCCGTCCAACCCCGACACCGCCCAGGACAATGCGGTTACTCGGAGCAACGCTCCCATTCTTGCCCAGGGCGCTGGCGGGAATCAAGGCGGGCATGCCGAGGCAAGCACCGGTTGCAGACTTCAGGAATTTGCGGCGAGTCGTTTTTGCTGTCATCCGGTAGATCTGGTTCTTGTGAGCAAGAAGTATTCAATCATCATCATCTTGAATAGCCTTTGTTTTTCCTGAATAGATCTGAATCCCCGGTAGAATCTCAGGGTCCAGCCTTCGTGCCCGGGCCCCCAACCGCCTTAGCTGGCAGCGGCGACCCAACCCCTGAAAAAGGTGTCTCGCCACTCCCATCTACGCGCGTATTAGTGACGCACAAACGGGAGAAGCCACCGCCGCATTCTGTCTGCCAACGATCCCCTGAGCGTAAAATTCAGGGCGGACCCTGCAGCAGGAATGTCCGCTCATCCCCCCAGTGTTTTCCGGGTAAACGCACACGTCAGACAGAGGAGGGTGCCCAGCAAGATCGCTTTCTTCATCCTGGTGGTCCAGTTAACATGAATACCCCGGGGATGTAATCCCCGGGGCCGTGGCAGTGAGTTGCCGTCAGTGGCCGACTCGACTCCCCTTTTTCCTCTCAAATGGGGGACAGGACCTTTTACTTCATTTCCCTCACCCAGACGTTCCGGTAGCGGACGTCCTGTCCATGCTCCTGAAGCTTGAGGCCGCCGAGAGCGGGACTGATCTTGATCCCCCCGTTGGCCTTCTTGATCTCGATATCATCGTGAACCTTGACGCCGTTCCACCACACCGTGGCACGAGCTGGCTCAATCAGCTTATCCCCATCCCAGCGGGCCGCCTTCGTGATAAAGTGAAAGGAGTGCCACTCCCCATTGGGCCGCCAGGCGTTGACGTCCGGGACACGCTCCATGCAGAACGCCGCAATCCCATGGGGCCCGATCTTCCAGTTGTAGGGATCCTTCGTGTCCTTCCCCTTTGGTGATTCAATCTGGATCTCGTAACGGTTATGGAGGTAGACACCACTGTTAGAGTAGCCCTCCAGCGAATCATCACCACGTTTTCCACACAGGACGAAGTCCACGTGGCCCTCCAGGTCCTTGTATTTCTTTTTCGTGACCAGATCGTGCGTCCCCCAGCTCTTGCCCCCATTGGTCATGAGAACCTTTCCATCGTCGGTCGGGCTCTTCACCAGCGACCACGTGATCTTCATTTCTTTCTTGGGCCACATTTCCCAGTTGGCATCGATTGATTTCTGCGTCCCGTCAAAGAGAATGTCCGCCCCTTTCGGAGCCTTCGTGCCGACGTCCTTCGTCTTGTCGTAACCGGGTTTATCCTCCGGCTTGGGAGCCTTCGGATCGGCTCCCGCTGCAGAAACAAGGGCGACGAAGGACAGGATGGCAATTTGTCTGGCTGTCATTTTGAGGTGCATTTGAATTACTGTGATACGCTTAACAGAGGGTAACTGATTAGCTCCGGCGGCCAAGGAAAAGTCGGGCTACTGTCTCAGGACGCCCTGAACCCCCTGGGCCAGGCACTGAGGGTCTGCCTGGCTGCCACGAAGCCACCCCCGGCGCATCGCTGCGCTCGTGAGCATCATGGGGCTCCCCCTCGATTCCCGTCCATGGTCACACTATGAGGACGTTGCGAACGGAACAGTCGGGTATTATAACCCCCGGTGGCTCCTCGGAATACCCACCCGAGCCTTCTGTTTCCCTCCGGCGGCCGATCCTGCCTATTTTCATACCGTGACCTTTACATGAAAAATCGAGCTCTCTTCATTCCTCTTTTCGCAGCCGCCGCGATCGGGATCACATTCGCTTTGCTTGCCAGCCCGAAGGGGATCAACAAACACGAGGGCGATCAGCGGAGCGGCCCCATTCGGGTGCTTTTCCTCGGTCACGACAGCAAGCATCACAACAGCAACATGTTTTACCCGATGCTCGCGAAGGGCTTGGGCCGGGACGCCATCTATTTCGATTATGTGACGACGGTCGAGGAAGCCTTCGGGGATTCCGATTATCTGAACGAGTTCGACGCCGTGCTGCTTTACGCAAATCACGGTTCCATCACACCCGTCCAGTGGAAGAACCTGAAAAACTATGTTGAGGGCGGCGGTGGATTCGTACCCGTGCACTGCGCGAGCTGGTGTTTTGGTAATGAACCGGAATTCGACCAGCTGGTGGGAGGCCGCTTTGACAGTCACAAGGGAGGCATCTTCACCGCAAAGGTCATCGAGGAGGACCATCCGGCGATGGCCGGCGTAGAAGAATTCGAGGCCTGGGACGAAACTTACAAGCACCGGAACCACAACGAAAAGGACCGGACCGTTCTCATGGTGCGCGACGTCGCCGGACCGAATGACAACATCAAGGAGCCCGAGCCGTGGACCTGGGTCCGCACTCAGGGGAAGGGACGGGTGTTTTACACCGCATCGGGACACGACGAACGGGTCTGGAAACAGACCGCATTCCACCAGTTGCTGAAAGCTGGGATCCTCTGGTCCGTAGGTGATGAACGAAAGCGGTCCTACGACAGGTTCATCGCTGGACGAACTCCCCTGAAATACGAGAAGCGCGGAGACATCCCGAACTACGAGAATCGACCGGAACCGCTCCCCTACCAGCTCCCTCTCTCCGCGGAGGACAGCATGGACTATACCCAAGCCCCGGTGGGTTTTCGCCTCGAGCTCTTCGCCAGCGAACCAGACATCATCAACCCGATCGGCCTCGCCTGGGACGAGCGCGGCCGTCTCTGGGCCGCCGAAACAGTCGACTATCCGAACGAGCTGACCCCCGACCGGGTTGGCAACGACAAGATCAAGATTCTCGAGGATACTGATGGAGACGGCAGGTGCGACAAGGTTACCGTCTTCGCCGACGGGCTCAACATTCCTACCTCCCTCACCTTTGCGCGGGGAGGCATAATCGTCGCCCACGTCCCGGACTTCCTGTTTTTGAAGGATACTGATGGGGACGATCGAGCTGACGTGCGCGAGATCCTCAACACCGGCTGGGGGACCGGGGACACTCATGCCGGCCCGTCGAACCTCCGCTACGGATTCGACAACTGGATCTGGGGCACGGTGGGCTACTCCTCATTCAGCGGAACGGTCGGGGGAGAACAGAAGCGTTTCGGATCCGGCGTCTTCCGCATGAAACCTGATGGCTCGGCGCTCGAGTTCATGCACCAGTTCAACAATAACACCTGGGGACTGGGCTTCAATTCGTCCGGCGACGTCTTCGGATCAACCGCTAACAACAATCCCAGCTTTTTCTGTGGAATCCCCGCCGCTGCCTACCGCGACGGCAAGAAGGGCATGACGGCCAAGATGATTGCCACTGATCGTTCCTTTCATCCCATCACGCCCAACATCCGACAAGTTGACGCCTTCAACAACTACACCGCCGCGGCCGGCCATACCCTCGCCACATCGGCCGCCTTCCCGGAGTCCTACCGGGACCAGGTAGCCTTCATCAGTGGCCCCACCGGACACCTGCTCGGAAAATACCATCTCTCCCCCGCAGGCGCAGGATACAAGGCCCGCAATGGCTTCGCCTTCCTGGCCTCCGCTGATGAATGGTTCTCGCCTGTCGCCGCGGAGGTTGGCCCTGATGGCAACCTGTGGGTCGCGGACTGGTATAACTTTATCATTCAGCACAACCCGACCCCGAGCCAGGGCCGCGGCGGCTACGACGCGAAAAGAGGCAGGGGCAACGCCCACGTCAATCCGAACCGCGACCGCGGTCACGGCCGGATCTACCGTGTCATCTGGGATGGGGCCCCCGAATCTGAGATAAAGAACCTTGCGGGTGCCAGCGACGCCCAGCTCATCGGCGCTCTCCACAGCGACAACCTGTTCTGGCGACATACTGCCCAGCGGCTTCTTGTCGATGGCGGCAGGAAGGGCGCAGCGGACGGGCTCAGGGCCATGGTGCTCGCTGGCGAAGTGGGATCCATCCAGGCCCTGTGGAGCTTGAGCGGACTCGGGGAACTCGACACTGAAACGCATCAGGCGGCGCTGATGAGCAAGAACCCCGCACTCCGGCGTAATGCTGTTTCGGCACTCGCAAATGACGCGGACGCCCTCCAGCTGTTTTTCGATACCGCGATCGTCCAGGACGACGAGCTGATCGTTCGGCTGGCCGCCTTCAACAAGATGGCGCATTTCGAAGACACCGAAACGGTTACCCTCGCCGCAAAGAAGCTCATTACCGACAACGCCAACGCCAGTGACCCGTGGCTCTCCCAGAGCCTGCGCAATGCAGGCGCCGGGCCCGTGCAAAGGGGTCCCTCAAAACTCGGCAAGGAACTCCTTGGCAATGGCTCATTTGAGGAAATTTCCGGCGATTTCGCCGCAGGGTGGGCCGGTCGCTCCTTCCGGGGCACGGCCCGCCATCGCTTGGCGGACACCGCCCGGACCGGCAAGCACTCAATCGAAATCTTCGCGGAAAAGGCCGCCGAATGGGGCGTCACCATCGACGTCCCCGTAGACCGGAATTCTGAATACGAACTCAGCGCGTGGGTCAGGACCGACAATGTCGGGGGAGGAGGACGGGGGGCACTCCTCTACATCAGCGCGCACCCCGACGCCCCCGGCAGCAGCGGCGTCAAGGGCACCCAGGACTGGACGCAGATCAAACTTCGTTTCAATTCGGGATCCGCCAGGTCCGTCAGCATCAATTGTCTCTTTGGAGGATGGGGAACGTCCACCGGACGAGCCTGGTGGGACGACGTGAGCCTGAAAAAAGTCGAATACGAGACAATTGCTGATGACCAACCAGAGGTGACCGTCGGTAGCGCGGAGCGAGGAAAAGAAATCTTCATGACTCACCAGGTCGCCAACTGCACCCGTTGCCATATCGTGGGCGGCGTTGGAGGGCCGGTCGGACCCGCCCTTGACAGGATCGCTGCCCGTAAGCAGGAAGGCTACATTCTTGAGAGCCTGATTGATCCCGGGGCAACGATCGCGGAGGGCTACCAGGGCAAGGTCTCTCACATGCCTCCCATGGGAGTCCTCCTGAAACCGCAGGAACTCGCTGACGTGATGGCCTACCTGATGACCCTCAAGTAAAGACTGCTGGCTAACCGGGCACCCCTGCTGCCATCAACGGGGCAGCCTGACTTCTTTTCGATCCTTGGCTCCAAAAATCCTCATCACTTCCTCATCGGACTGCCGGATGAAGGCGTCGAAACCGTGGTAGAATTCTTCCAGCGAAAGTTTCATGTGCTTTTTGAAGGCCGCAGATTTTCCCAGTGGGAGAATGTCGAAGTACCAGTCCTTCAATACGGTCTTTTCGTCGATTCCCCGTTCATGAATGAGGTAGGCCGTGGCCCAGGCGCCGAGCATGTAGTATACTTGGGCTGACCCGTCCTTTCCCCAGAGGGTTTCGTCGTCCAGCCTGTAGGCGCCCTTCTCCCCGAGATAGTCGTTAATACCGGGCCTCCCAATATTCCCACCGTTTGTGCGCAACTGGAGCATGTAGCCTGGAAAATCGACCAGCTTGAGGTTTCCCATGAACTTCGCAGAACTGTAGGTTGCGGCTCCCTCGGCCATCCACGAGCTGAAGTTCCTCTCTGAATCACGGTCCGCGTAGGAATCTACCTGGGAAACCTGGAACACATGGTGATACTCGTGGAGAGCACCCCATGTGTTCTCGAGGGGATCCATCTCCCGGTCGCCTGCATTGGTGGTCACATCCTCGTAGAGACGCCGCTTGGGATCGCTCCAGGTCAGCCCCCCGTGGCTTTTTCCCGCCAGGACAAACTCAATTTCCGCGATGATGTTTTTCTCGTTTAAAAAACTCTCAATCTGCTCTTCGACAGGAGTTTCTGAATCCGGATCTGCCCGGAGCTGAGCCCGTTTCCGGTAAATCGCCCGAACGCTGGCCTCGCTTGCTGGTCCAAGCAAATAGACACAGTAGGGGCCATAGTTGCCAAAGTAGTCGATGGCATAGGAGAGGCCGCGCTTGTAGTTCTTGAGCAGACTGCCGTCATTATTGAGACCTTCGGCAATGAAGAACCGGGGCTCGACCGCTGTTTCCTGTGTCAGCAGCGAAGCCGGGGCGGAAGACACCGCGGACTCGGCAGGATTCGCCCAGCCCGAGAGAGACGGCCCGAGGATGATCGCCAGAAGGAGCAGGACCAGTTGCACCATTCCCGGCCCGCCGCCTGCCAAACTCTCAGGGCGCACTTCTCTCACTTCCGTTGCTGCTTTACACCCTTTCACGGTCAATTTTTTTCCTCAACGCGGCGTTCTGCGCTGATCTGAGGTGGCCGCCCATCCCCGGTGGGCTCACCACCAAGCAGCCAGCTGAGATTGAACCGCACCAAATAAGCCCCCTTGAAGGGATCATGCTCGGTAAAGGAGGAAGATCCACCCTTCGCTCGGAGTTCCCGGTCTGCCGACTGCCAGCGATGAGTAGCCACTTCGACCGGGGTCAACGAGACGCTTCAGAGGCCAGGTCCTTCCCCCATCGAAACTAGCCCAGACAGTCACTCGTTCCCGGTGAGAGGCCTCAGTATCAAGGTTACTGAAAATGAGGACATCCTTGTCCACCAGGGGAAGCCGGGTCAATCCTCCCATACATCCATAGGTCCGCCCCTGGTCACCATCCGGCAGGACCTCCACAACGCGCCAATCCTTCCAGGTCTTTCCGCCATCGTCACTCCACGCTTCCCGCCGACGCTTGTTGCTGGGTCGCTTGGACCAGTGAAGGCGCGAATTATAATAAATGCGACCATCGGACAGCTCTACGAGAGCGGCCTCTCCAGTCCCCTTTTCCGGAAATGGTCCGCTCACCTTCCAGGACTTACCACCATCATCACTGTAGATCGCATTGGTATATTGCAGTGGCCAGTCCGCATCACCCCCACTTGGCCCATAGTAGCGTGAAGGCCTGAGCAGCCGCCCTTTTCGCGAACTACGCTGGAGCGTAATCCCATGTTCATTCATATGCATGGAGGGTGTATTCCCCTTGGAGTCCTTTCCGATCGACGTTTCCTGAACAACCCACGACTTCCCATCATCCTGGCTTCGATAAACTACCAGAGGTGCCGGCGGCTGCCGCTCTTCGACGAAAATGAGGATATCCCCGGAGATTGAATCTACCGTAGTTCCCCCTCCATGATAACCGGTTCGAACGATCGAGATCTCGTCGCCCCAGGACTTTCCCCCATCCTCACTCCGGCGCACAACTACCCCGTCGTTTCCCCAGACCAGCACCACCGTTCCCTTCGGGGTTACCACTACGTTTGGATAGCGCTGCCCATCGAAAACCCGGTGTTTTTCGAACTGGGGGCCGCCGAGGAATGACGCGAGCAAATCCCCGGGCGTGGTTGCCGCCATGGCCGAGGATAGCAACAGCGCCACGCCGACCATTGATTCGGGTAACTTCATCACGCTCCCGACATAGCCTTCACCGAGCGACTTATTCCAGCTCATATCCGACGTCCGCACCCGCGATTACCCGTGCGAGCGTGACCTTTGGCAGCAAAGTGGGAGGATGTTTTGTTTTTCTTAAACGATTGGGCCCCGGCATTACGCCTGAAAAGCCCTTTTCTACCCTGGAATGCCCAAATCCCGGCTTTTTTTAGTCTACCCCACAAACCTTCCCCGGGACTCGTCCTCCTGACAGGAGCGCATGGATGCGCGTCTCTCTAGACATTTTGCCGCAATCACCCTAGCTCTCTCGGCGGCAGATATAACTGTAGCCAGGATCCCATGCTGAAAGATGGTGTTGAACTGATGATCGTTGGAATGGGCGTCGTGTTCGCCTTTCTCACCCTGCTCGTCCTCTGCCTCTTGATTGCCTCTCGGCTCCTGAGAGGATTCCCCGACGAGGAAGAGGCCCCACCCCAACCTGTGCAGGCCTCCGCCCCGTCCAGTTCACGGGGCCCCATAGCCGCTGCGGTCGCAGCCGCGCGCCGAAGCCGCGATCAGGCGCTCTAGAGGCTTCCAGAGCAGACCCACTTTTCCAAATCTACCCATGAAGAAGAAAATCCACGTCATGAACACCGCGTTCCGGGACGGCTTCCAAAGCGTCTTCGGGGCCCGCGTCTTCACCAAGGACTTCCTCCCGGCAGTGGAAGCATGCCGCGAGGCAGGGATGACCCATTTCGAGGCCGGGGGTGGAGCCCGTTACCAGAGCCTCTATTTCTATTGTAACGAGGACGCCTTCGATATGATGGACGCCTTCCGGGAGGCGGCCGGGCCCGATGCCGACCTCCAGACCCTGGCCCGGGGAATCAACGTAGTCGCTCTGGACTCCCAGCCGCGAGACATCATCGATCTCCACGCCCGCATGTTCAAGAAACACGGGATGACCACGATCAGGAACTTCGACGCTCTCAACGACGTGAACAACCTGATCGATTCGGGGAAGTCGATCACTGACGCCGGCCTCAAGCACGAAGTCTGCGTCACCATGATGGCCCTGCCCCCGGGCTGCACCGGAGCCCACGACCCTGATTTTTACCTCAAGATTCTCGAGGACATCCTTGAGGCTGGCATTCCGTTTGATGCGGTATGCTTCAAGGATGCCTCCGGCACCTCATATCCCTCCGTCATTCATGAGACGATCAGGCGCGCTCGCCAGCGTCTTCCCGGGGAGACAAAGATCGTCTTCCATACCCACGACACCGCCGGCACGGGAGTGGTCTGCTACCAGGCTGCTGTGGAAGCCGGAGCGAATCAGATCGACCTTTCCCTCGCACCGTGCTCAGGGGGCACCTGCCAACCTGATGTTGCGAGCATGTGGCATGCGCTGCGGGGCACGGACTTCGAACTGGACCTTGATATAGACCGCGTGATGGAGGCCGAGGCCGAGCG